>ODAI010567447.1_pt1 | contig 29442 bp, 11 predicted proteins | sample 1539321 | NCBI WGS metagenome assembly ODAI01 (sample SAMN02144231, study PRJEB22623) | gut metagenome | biome: sheep rumen | host: Ovis aries | place: New Zealand
CTTGCCGTTGCCGATAGACCACACGCTGTTGAACTGCAGTCCCTTGATGACAGCACTCTCCAGGATGAACACTGCCGTAGCTCCCGAACCGCTGACGAAATCAACGCCATGAGGGTTCAGGTGGGGAATGGGTTGTGTAAAGACAGAATGGTGATGGCGGTTGAGCAGGCCGATGCAGTTGGGACCGATGAGTGCGGCACCGTAGCGGGCGCAGCTGTCCAGTATGCGCTGCTCAAGAACAGCTCCCTCGGCAGTCTCCTCGCCGAAGCCGGCAGAGATGATGATGAAGGCCCGGACAGTCTTCTCTGCAGCCAGTGTCTCCACCATGTCGGGACACATCTTGGCAGGAATGACCAGAACAGCCAGCTCCGTGGGTGGCAGCTCCTCCACGTCATGAAACACCTTGATTCCCTGCACGCTGTCTTCTTTCGGATTGACAATGCGCAGGATGCCGCCGAATCCGCCGTTAATGATGTTGCGCACAATGGCGCCACCAGGCTTATGCACGTTGTTGGAACCGCCAACAATGACAATGCTCTCAGGTTGTAGTAGTTCTCGGTTAATCATGTGGCAAATATACAAAAAAAAATAAAAAAAGAATGTACTTTTTGTTTTTTTTCGTACATTTGCAACACAAACGCAAGAAAACCGGCCTACAAAAGACTAACAACTTCAAAAAAAACTGAAACAAACATTATTCTTACATCATGACGAAAAATAAACTAATCTTACTATTCTTAACAGTCATGCTGTCTGGCTACTCTGCTCACGCACAGCGAGTGACCGACAAGCTGGACCGCGGCATCGTGGCTGTGCCTGCCAATAGCGGAGGCGGCAACCTGGTGACGTGGCGTATGTTCGGTGAGGAATACTACGACACGAAGTACACCCTCTACCGAGGCAACACGAAAATTGCCGAGAACCTGAGCGTCACCAACTTTCAGGACACGGGCGGCAACGCCAACTCTTCCTATTCGGTAGAGGCGTTTGTCAAGGGACAGTCGCAGGGAAAGTCGGCTGCCGTAAAGGCATGGGCGAGTCAGTATAAGGCCATCAACATTCCGGCCGTCATCGGACGCGACGGTACTGACGTGACGGCCAACTACCACCTGAACGACATCTCGCCTGCCGACGTAACGGGCGACGGCATCGCCGAGTTCCTCATCAAGCGGCCCTCGAACGTGGCTTCAGTGAGCGGCGAGACCAACCGCTTCCACCACTACGAGTGCATCACCATGAACGGCGAGCGGCTCTGGTGGATAGACCTCGGTCCGAACATGCTGTCGGGCCCCGACGAGCAGTGGGACATGATTGCCTACGACTGGGATCAGGACGGTAAGGCAGAGGCTGTCATGATAGGTGCCGACAACATGGTCATCCACACAGCTTCGGGCAAGGTGATCAACATCGGCGACATGACATACGTGGCACCGCGCGACGAATATACTCACAAGGGAAAGGAGTATCTGCTCTACCTGAACGGTGAGACAGGCGAACCCTACGGATGGGACGGACAGAGCAGCACCTTCACGCCCATGCTCTACCCTCTGCCGCGATTCGAACAGGGCGAGGCTGCCAACGTCTACAACCAGACATCGGCTGAGTATGCCGCCGTATGGGGCGAGCAGGACACCGGACACCGCTCACGCAAACACTACATGGGTGCGCCCTATCTGGACGGACGCAACCCTGCCATCTTCCTCGGACGCGGCTGCTACACGCGCCACAAGTTCTGCGCGCTCAGCGTGAACCCTGCCACACATGAGCTCACACAACTCTGGCGATGGAACTGCTACGACTCGCGCTCGCCCTGGTTTGGCAACGGATTCCACAACTTCCAGATAGCCGACGTAGACATGGACGGACGCGACGAAATCATGTTCGGCTCCATGTGCATTGACGACACTGGCTTCGGCTTGTCTACTACCGGACTGGGGCATGGCGACGCACAGCACTGCGGCGACCTGGACCCCTATCGCTGGGGACTGGAACAGTTCACCTGTCAGGAAGGCTCTCAGGGAAACAGCTACTGGAACCCCACCACCGGACAGCTCTACTACAGAAAGAGCGACGGCGGCGACGACGGACGCGCACTGGCAGGCAACTTCACCAACGACTATCCCGGCGGACAGGGACGCTCCGTGTCGTCGGGCATCGTCGGACTGTCGAGCGACAAAATCATTGTGACCAACGGCGACTCGAAGATGGAATGGGGCGACCTGAACATGCGCATCTTCTGGGACGGCGACCTGCTGGACGAGATTCTGAACTCACCGGGTGTAGGACGCGTCATCAAGATCACCAAGTGGGGCAACGGCCGCGTGCTGACATCGCCTACAGGACAGCTGAACAACGACTCGAAGAACAACCCCTGCCTGCAGGGCGACATTCTGGGCGACTGGCGCGAAGAAGTGGTGGTGAGACAGGGTGAACAGCTTCACATCTACACCACCAACATCCCCACCAGCTACGGCATCTACAGCCTCTGGCACGACTTCGAGTATCGCAATGCCATGGCCTGGCAGTGCGTGGGCTACAACCAGCCCCCCCACCCCAGTTTCTTCTTAGGCGAACTGGAAGGCATCACACAGGCTCCGCCCCCACTCCTGCTGCGCGGACGCACTGAAGTTCAGAACGGCGCAACCATCCAGACCACAACCGACCATCTGCTCATCTCCGGCTATGAAGACAAGACCATCAGCGTGGCTGCCGACGCCTCACCCTACATCCTGACCGTGAACGCACCGGCATGGGTGAAAGGCAGCGGAGCACAGCAAGCCGTGGCCAGTACGCCAAAAGCTCCCACGCGTACAGTTATTAATTATACGACCACACTGACGGGAGGAGCCTTCAGCGGAGCCACCCGACTGGTGAAGCAGGGCGAAGGCACACTTGTGCTGCCCAACGTCACGGAGAAGCATACAGGTGCCACCGACGTATGGAACGGCACGCTCTGCTTCGACGGAACCATGGAGAGCAGTCCCGTCTGGCTGAATCGTCACACTGCACTCATCAGCAACGGCGGCCGATTCATGGGCGGTCTCAAGGCCGACTATAACAGCACCATCTATCCCGGCGGACAGCAGGCAGTGGGCAGCATCACCGCCACGGAGCTGTCGTTGGACTTCGGCTCGCGCATCGTGTTCGATGCCACTGCCACAGCCATCGACCAGGTGAATGCCGACAAACTGGTCATCGGAACGAAGGGCTGGGAGTTCGGACCGAAGTACAAGACTCCCATATTCGAATTCGTGGGTGCAAGCCAGTTAGAGGCAGGCAAACACCTCCTCGGCAACATTGCAGCAGTTAGCGGAAAGATTGGCGACATCCTCATAGAGGGCATCAGCGACTGCCGCTTCTTCCTCTCCCACGAAGAGGGCAAGCTCTACCTGAACATCGAGAAGTTGCGCCAGCCCACCACCGTGGTGTGGAACGGAACAAACGGCAACAGTGTATGGGACCTGGCAGAAAGCTCTAACTTCCTGAACAACGGACAGCCCGACTATGCTGTCGTGGGCGATGACATCGTGTTCGACGACAATGCAACCGTCACCACCGTCACGGTGAAGGGAGCCGTGGCTCCGAAGAGCATCACTTTCAACAACGACGTCAAAGCCTACACGCTGAAGGGCGACAGCATCTTAGGATTCGGCCCCATCACGAAGAACGGAGCCGGAAAGGTGACCATCAACAATGAGAACCGCGTGGGCAACACCGTCATCAACGCTGGCACGGTGTCGGTGAACGCACTGGCCAACAACACCGGCATCAACTACGGCGCACTGGGCGGCGTGAAGCAGACCATCACGCTGAACAACGGCGCAACACTGAACGTGAGCCAGCCCATCATCACCGACCAGACCATCTACGTGGGCGAATCGGCTGCCATCGACGTGCCTAACGGCATATCGTTCACCATCAACAAGGGCATCAAGGGTGCCGGAACGACCGTCAACAAGACGGGTGCAGGCACACTGACCACTGGCGTGAGCAACACCTACAAGAAGCTGGTGGTGAAGGCAGGAAGAGTGAACTTCATACAGTCGGGTAACGTGGACCAGGCTCCCGACACCGTGGAGTTCCAGAACGGTGTCGTGTGGGGTGCCAATCTGGAGGACGGCAGCGGAGTGACCAACCGTGCCAGCTTCGTGGTGCCGACAGGAAAGACGGGAACATTCTACGGTTCTTTCCGAGGCAACTACAACGGTAAGCTGTTGGGCGGTGGCACATTCAATGTCTACACAGGCGGCGTGCGCTGCGAATGGAAGGGCGACTGGAGCCAGTTCACAGGAACCGTAAAGGTGGGCAAGGAGAACCGGCAGAACAAGAAGAGCTATCAGCCACAGTTCGACTTCAAGAACGGCTACGGACTGCCAAACGCTACACTCAACGTGGCAGCGGGCGTCATCTGCAGCAACAACGGCAACAACTTCAGTTTAGGCAAGCTCGCCGGCAGCGGCACACTGGCAGGAACAGGCAACTGGATTATTGGCGAGAACAATTCTGACTTCTACCTGAGCACAGAGGTGGGCATCACCTCCGACCGTACCGACGACTACGGAGGCACCATCAGCAAGAGTGCAACCAAGCTCATCAAGCGCGGAACAGGCAAGATGGCCATTGCCACTGTGGGCAAGATCAATGCAGCACTGACCGTAGAGGAAGGCACGCTCAGCTTCAACCAGTCGACACTTTCCACACAGATAGTGGGTGCCAACACAACCACGGTGAAGCAGAACGGACGCATCGTGGGACAGGGACTCTTCAACGTGCTCATCCTGGAGAATGGCGCACAACTCATTCCCTGCGGATCGTTCACAAGCGAGAACGTTCCGGGAACGATCAAGACCACAGCCATGCTCCGCGTGAACGAAGGAGCCACGGTGAAGTTCCTCATTGGCGGCAGCAAGCAGTCGCAGCTACAGCCAAGCATGCTCACCATGAACGGTACTGTAGAGGTGGAACTGCTCAGTGACTATACGCCGAAACTGGGCGACGAGTTCACACTCTGGACTGTGGCGCGCACCTTCACCGGAACGCCGAAATGGCACCTGCCGCTACTGCCCGACGGACTCTACTGGGACGTGTCGCAACTGGCACAGGCTACAGGCAAGCTCATCGTCACCGACGACCCGTCGGGCATCGGCAGCATCAGCGCCGGCACACAGGTCAGCTGCCAGCTGTTCTCGCTCAACGGCATGCAAGTAGCTGCCTTCACATCGGCAAAGGCAGAAGTGGCTGTCACGGCTCGACAGCAAGGTGTGCAGAAAGGGACCTACGTGGTGAAGATGAACGACGGACACCGCATAGAAACGCAGAAAATCATTGTGAAATAAGGCCTTCTGAATCACGCGGTATGCCATTCCACATGCCGCGTGATTCAAAAAACATAGTACTTTAACAAAAAATAAGGGTTATAGTTCTTGTTTCTAAAGAAGAAAATACCTATCTTTGCACGCAAAACTACTGGATTACTGAATCACGAATTTTGCAAAATCTACTTATTTTAAACAACCTTTTTTAATTTATTAATAACTAAATTGTTTATCATTATGAAAAAAAGACTACTCTTTGCCGCGCTGGCATTAGTAAGTGCGATGGGTTCATTTGCCTATGAGGTAAATGAATACGTCTATACACCTAATCAGCGCCTGAAGATTACGAGTGAGAACAAGGTTACCAACGGTAACTTTGCCGACGGCACCACCGGCTGGACCGACGCTACGGGTGCCGGCATCAATGCCGATGTGTGGGACTACCGCGCAGGTGAGGGTCCTAACGGTGAGAACGTGCTGACAAGCCTTGGCGCAACAGCCGACGCAGCACTCTGCAACAGCTGGCCGGTATCAGCCGGTGTGACCTACGTGGTGGCTTACGACGTGAAGGGACTTTCCAACGGAACGACCGTCATCAAGCCAGGCGAGAACAACTATGCCGACTTCTATACCGACATCAACGGAACACTCACAAAGTCTTGCACCGTTGACAACAAAGGAAACATTACGCTGGATCCCGGCGTAGCTGCCGTAGCTTCGGTCAACGGATTCCTGAACGACTGGAAGACCGTGTTCTTCCTGTTCACACCTGAGGTGGACACCTATCTCTGCATGCACTTCGAGAAGTTAGTCACCGACGTGTCTGTGACCAACTTCGGCCTGTATGAGGCAACAGAGGTCTATGACGACCGCGACCTGCAGCGCAAGGTGAACTATGCCGACATGATTCTCGGCATGGAGGGTGTTGATCCTAATGCTGACGGAGGTGCGTTCACAGGTATTCTGGGTGTCATCAAGGGTTTCCTGACTCCCGAAGGAATCATCGCACTTGACGACAAAGCTTCCATCGAAGGCATGCTGGCCGACTACGACGCCATGTTGCTGAACTTCCTGAACCTGAACTCTTCAGACTTGCTGAAGGACGAAAAGCGCTGGAGCGCATACGGTGACACCCGTAAGTTCGACAACATCGGCAACTGGAAGGGTTCCGGCGGCCGCTGGTTCCACAAGAACAACGGTGGTGGCGACGGCGACGAGATTGGACACCGCCTGCAGGGCGGCATGGCAGCCGGTGCAGCATCCATGCACTACACCATCACACCAAGTGCTCCTGGTAACTACATGTTCTCTGTGGAGACACAGGGCTACTACATGGCTGGATCATCTTCAGCTTCTGGCCTCCAGTACGTTCCCGACTGGAACGAGCCATTCAACGGAACCACGTTCTGGGGTGGTCCTGAAGAGCTGTGGACCGATGCAGCTGTCATCGAGGCTTCGCAGAACATCAAGGTGAAGGCCGACACGCTGAACCACCAGTACTATGAGACCATCGTCATCAACTACAATGTCACACAGGAGATGGTCGATGCCAAGACACCGCTGAGTTTCGGTGTATCCTACGTTCCCGATCCTAACCATACGGCCAAGATGGGTTCGAACCTGCAACTGCGCAACCCGCAGATTCGCCTGATGGGTGTCGACCAAGCCACTGCTGACTACAAGGCAGAGGTTGCTGCCATCAAGGCTCAGCAGACTGAGCTGGCATCACGCATTGTGACCGCTACTGAGAAGAACGCTCAGACCAAGGCTGAAGGCTTCCCCTGGGGACATGAAGACATGGCCAACGCTATCGTCGCCGCACAGGAAGTGCTCGACGCTTCTTACGCATTTGTTGATGCCGATGGCAACGTGGTAAGCGAAGATGCCATCAAGGCCAAGCTGCAGGAAGGCGAGACTAAGGAGTCTGACGAGATTCTGGCTCAGGTGAACGCCATCAAGCGTGCTTGGCAAGACTATGAAAGCCTGAACGGCTCATTCACTGGTCTGCAGGCTCAAGTTGCTGAAGCCGACAGCGTGCTGGCAGCTCATCCCACATCAACCGGCGACCGCCGCACTGCTCTCGAATCATTGGTGAGCGAGGCTAAAGGTATGATTGAAGCAACTGGTGCCGACAGCGAGAAAGAAGCATTCGATGCCAAGAAGAACGAGATTGCACTCGCAGAGACCGACTTCCTGAACAACCTCGCATCTTACCTTGAGCCTATCGCTCAGGTGATTGCCGCTAACCCCGAAGCTTACAATGCCGCTGGCTGGACTTACACCGACGGCTATGCAGGTACAGGCGATGCCGGCAAAGGCAACTTCAAGAAGGCTACTCAGGGCAACGGCTGGAAGGCCGGCTACTACACTGCATTCTGGCGTGGTAACTCTGCTTATCCTCCCGTACAGATGGCCCAGACCGTCACCGTGAAGGATGCTGGTATCTATCAGTTCACAGCAAGCGTGAATGCCCTCAACGAAAATGCATCCCGCCACTGGCCCACCTGCGAAATCATCATGGAGGATCCTGAGGCAGGTACCGTTGCCGACACACTGTTCACGAACTCTGAGGCCAAGCTGTTCTTCGGCACCAACGGTGCTCCCGACTCAGTGCGTGTCATCAGCCGCACACGTCTCGACGGAGGTAACCAAAATTCTGGTGCAGGCAGCGCATTAGGCCTCGGCGGCTACGATGCCCACAAATATTCTATCTTCTTCGTGAAGGAAGGCAACGACCCTGTGGAGGTGGAATTTGGCTTCGGCACGCTGACCGCTTCCAACAATCCTAACGGTGGCTTCAACACTGCCGGCTTCGGCGACACCGAGCTGAACTTCATGGGTAACTTCGACAACTTCAAGACTGCCATCGCTGCCGATATGACTGCTCGTATCGCTAAGGCACAGACCACCCTCGACAACGCCATCGCCGATGCCGAAGGCACCGCAGTGGCTCAGGCTACATGGGTATCGCGCCTGCAGCGCCGTCTGCCCGATGCCAACAAGGCTCTGGCTGCAGTCTCCGACGTGAAGAGCTACACCAACCTGATCAATGCCGTCTATGCTGTAGAGGAAATCGCAGCTAAGATCGATGCCTACGTGACTGGCATCAAGGGCGTATCGGTTAAGGAAGAAGTGGCTCCTGTAGTGATGAAGGGTGTCTACACACTCTCTGGCCTGAAGGTGGCCGACAGCATTGAGAACGTGAAGAGCGGACTCTACATCTACAATGGTAAGAAGTATGTGGTGAAGTAAGCCAATACACCTTATTATTATATAAAGGGATGCCTCAACGGGCATCCCTTTTTTCATGCGAAACAAGACGAACCGACAAGAGGACATGGAAACACAAGTACAAAAAAGAAAGTTCATTGTCAATAATTGAAGACCATTTTTTTGGTAGTTTCAATAATTTTTACTTATTTTGCACGTCCATGACACAACTACTGATTATTTCGAAATAAAACAAACAATTAGCTAATAACCATTTTATGAAAAAAATCTTTTTCTGTGTCTCTCTCTTTACGATGGGATTGATGACCTCTTGTGTGGACAAATACCAAGAGGTGGATGCAGACAACAAGCCAGAATGGCTGGGTGAAAGCATCTATGCGGAATTGGAGAATCCGAACCAGGCGAAGCTGACAGGAACCTTCACCACCTACCTGCGACTGGTCAACGACCTTGGCTATGCCGAGACGCTGAACAGGACAGGTTCGAAGACAGTGTTTCCTGCCAACGACGATGCTTTCAACCGATTCTTCCAAAACAACATGTGGGGCGTCAGAAGCTACGAACAGCTCTCTGAATCACAAAAGAAACTGCTGCTTTACTCCTCCATGCTCGACAATGCCCTGCTCTTAGGCCTGCTGCCAAACGTGAGCAACGGCACCGATGTTCCCATGAAAGGCTATGCACTGAAGCACCCGACAAACGTGAGCATGATTGATACGATAACGCACATCAACTCACGCCAGGACATGCCACAGAACAACATCTACTGGAACCATTTCAACCAGAAGCCAATAGACATCATGTGCGACGGCAACACACCCATGATGGTTCACCTCACCCGAGAGTATATGCTGAAGAACGGCATCACCTTCAACGGCGACAACAGCGACTTCAGCATCATCACCGGTTCAGCATTCACGCCCGGATCAGCCTACATCTACAACGACCGTGTGATTCATAGCGACGTAACCTGCCAGAACGGATATATCCAGCAGATGGAAGACGTGATTGTTCCCCCAGGCAACATGGCAGAAGTGCTGCGCCGACTGGACAACACCAAGCTGTTCAGCCGCATCATGAACTACTACAGCGCACCCTACTACGACGCATCTGCCACCAACTACTATAACGACTGGGCCAAGGCCAACGGAAGGGCTGAGAAAGACAGCATCTTCAAGTGGAGATACATGAGTTCATACGCCGATGGCGGCGACCTGAAGGTGAAGCCCGACTATGCCGGCGGTGGAACGCTGTCGGCAACCCAGATGCTTTCCTACGACCCGGGATGGAACGGTTATTACCCCAAGCCCTCCAATGCCAGTGCAGGTGTCGATTATGCCATCATGGACATGGGTGCCATCTTTGCCCCCAGCGATGATGCCATGAGGCAGTACTTCCTGCCAGGCGGTAGCGGTTCCTACCTCATCGACATCTATGGCACTCCCTATACCCACAAGGCCAACAATGCCGAGAACCTGCCGGAGAACCTTGACTCACTCTACGTGAAGAACCCCGGTGTGCTGACCGCATTCATGAAGCTGCTCATGCGCGGTTCGTTCGTCAACACGGTGCCAAGCAAATTCTCGACCGTCACCAGTGATGCCGGCGAACTGATGGGTCTCACCACCAACATGCTGAACATGAAAGGCGACAAACACGACATCACCATCGCCAACAACGGTGCCATCTATGTGCTGAACGAGATGCTCACGCCCGACGAGTACCGTGCCGTGCTGGCTCCCTCATCGGTCTATCCCGACATGCACGTCATGAACTGGTGCGTACAGGACGGACACGCCAACGGCGACTATCTTGGCGTAGACTTCAAATACTACCTGCTTGCCATGAATGCCAACTACGCATTCTTCGTGCCAGAGGACAGTGCTTTCAACTGCTGGTATCTGGATCCCGCCACATTCGGCCACGTCACAGGCAGCAAGCAGACACCTGATGCGCTTCACTTCTACTATGACGAAGAGAAGAAGATTGTGAAGTGCTCACGCCACAAGTACGACGTAACGACAGGTGAGGTCGATGACAAAGGCACTGAAATACGCAACATCAAAGACGTTCGCTCTCAGCTGGTTGACATTCTGAACTACCACACCGTGGTGCTCAACTCGGGCGAGGTGATTGGCAACAACCACTTCTACAAGACCAAGCACGGAGGTACCATCTATGTGGACGGCAACAAGGAAGGTGGCCGCGTGATGAGCGGATGGCAGCGCGACGGTTCGCTGTTAGGCCGTTCACTGGCTTCCGACACCACGTTCCGTGCGCCTAAAATCAAGAAAATCTATACTGAGAAGAACGGCAACGCCTACCGTCTGGACCGTATCATCCAGCCCCCTGTGACCAGTGTTTACGGCACGCTGGCTGCCAATTCCCAGCTTTCAGAATTCCTTTCTCTCTGCAACGGCTTCGGCGGTTCTGAACTGCTGGAATGGGCTGGCATATCCGGCGAAGAGAAGAAAGACAAAAATGGCAAAGGACTGGGCTATAGCGAACAGGATGCCTACGTCATCTTCTCGCAGACCTACAAGCTGCTTGAGGCAGGCAAGGATCCGCGAATCCTCACACAGGCTTGTCTGGACTATAACGTAAAGATGTTCAACACCTACAACTACACCCTCTTCGCACCCGACAACACTGCCATGCAGACAGCCTATGCCAACGGACTGCCCACATGGAAGATGGTGAAAGACCTCTACGACAAATACAGCACGCTGGATCCCGACCGTGACATCAGCGATACGGAAATGCAGGACAAGAACACGGCACGCGCTTACATTGAGCGAATGAACCAGTTCGTGCGCTACCATTTCGTGACTGGCTCCATCTATGCCGACAATGTTGTTGAAGGCGGACAGAAGCAAACACTTTTCACCAACAATGCAGGCGTTCCCGAAGAACTGACCATCACCGGTGGCGGCAACAAGCTCACCATCGTCGACGCTGCTAAGAAGACCGTCATCGTGGATGCCGGCAACAGCAGCAAGCTCTCTAACATGATGACACGCGACTACTGGCTGAACGACTCCAAGAACAAGGCCACAGCCATTCAGACCTCATCCTTCTGTGCTGTACATCAGATATCAGAGCCCCTGTGTAGCAACAAGGGAGGCAGCTATGCCTCCAGAAGAAAATGAACTAAAAGGCATAACCTAAAATGAATATCAAGAGAATTTTATTTACTGCCCTGATATGTGTCATCACGCAGCTCGCGATGGCTCAGGGGGTGCGCGTATCGGGAACAGTGTCCGATAACGACGGTCCCATCATGATGGGTAACGTCACAGAACGCGATGCCAACAACCGTATTGTATCGGCTACACAGACCGACTTCAACGGTAACTTCTCACTGACAGTGAAGAGCACCAAGAACAAACTGGTCTTTTCCTATGTAGGCGACAAGTCGAAAACTGTCACCATCGGGTCGCAGACAACATTCAAAATCAAGCTGGAGCCTGAGAACACCGTTCTGAAAGAAGTGACCGTAAAAGGCCGCCGTGGCAACTCTGGCGGACTGCAGATTTCGAAGAAAGAGATGACTGTGTCGTCGCAGACCATGAACATGGAACAGGTGGAAGGTCTCGCCTTCACATCGGCCGACGAAGCCCTGCAGGGTGAGATTGCCGGTCTCGACATCGTGTCGAACTCAGGTAACCTCGGTGCCGGCACACAGATGCGCCTGCGTGGTGTGACCACCCTGAGTGCCAATGCCAACCCGCTGATTGTGGTCGATGACAAAATCTTCGACAACCCCGACGAGAACTTCGACTACGCCAATGCCGACGAGGAGCAATACTCATCACTGCTTTCGGTCAACGTGGAGGATATCCAGAAGATCGACGTGCTGAAAGACGCTGCCGCTACAGCCGTCTGGGGTTCAAAGGGCGCTAACGGTGTCATTCTGATTACCACCAAGCGTGGTAGCCGTGGCAAACCTCGCCTGAACGTCTCTTATAAGTTCACGGGTGCCTGGCAGCCCTCTGGCTACAAGCTGCTGAACGGTGACGAGTACACCATGCTGATGAAGGAAGAGTTCTACAACCCCACACAGCGTTCCAACCGCACCGCCAACATCTCTGAGCTGAACTACGACCGCTCATGGGGCGAATTCGAGAACTGGAACAACAACACAGACTGGGTGAAGGCTGTGAAGCAGTTTGGTGCCATGCACGACGTGAGCCTCAACCTGACCGGTGGTGGTCAGAAAGCCACTTTCCGTATCTCTGCCGGCTATAAGCACCAGACAGGTTCCATCATCCAGCAGAAGTTCCAGCAGTTCACCACTCGCATGGCACTGGACTACAACGTGTCCGACCGCATCCGTTTCCTCACTAACTTCGCTCTGACCTACACCAAGAACAACAAGAACCTGGAAGGCAAGTTTGGCGGTGTGAACCATGAAAGCCTGCTCGCCATTGCACAGAAGCTGGCTCCAAACATGAGCATCTACCGCCAGAACGGTGACGGAACCGATACCGACGAATACTATCTGATGAGTCCGACAGCCCCCTCACCTCACAACGCTGGTGAGAGAGGCTACAACAACTACTCATCCTATGACTTGCGCAATGTCCGCGCTTTAGGCAACCCCATTGCCGTTGCCAATGAGGCTTGGATTCAGGACAAGACCTACCGCCTGACGCCAGACTTCACCATCAAGTACGATATTCTCGGCACTGACTCAGAAAGAAGCCGCCTGACGCTCAACGGCCGTGTTGACTTCGACATCTTCGCTGAAAGCAAGCCCGTCTATATTCCTGCTTCGCTGGCCACCAACTCCTGGACCAATGCCGACTACAACTTCTCACAGGGCTATGAGTTCAACCGCATGAAGATAGGCGGTCGTGTCGAACTTGTGTTCACCCCCTATTTCGAGAACAAGGACTGGTACGCCACCATGCTCTTGCGCTATGAGTTGAGCACCCTGAAGAGTAACTACCAGACCGTGAACATGGGCCACCTGCCCAACGGCATCACATCGCCCACGGTCAACGGTTTCATCAGCGAAAGCCCGAGCAGCGGCAACAGCCGTTCCAACTCACAGAACTTGCTCTACAACGGCCACGTGTCCTACAAAGACGGCCGCTACAACTTAGGCTTCTCTCTTCGTGCCGACGGCGACTCTAAGTTCGGACCGAAGAACAAGTGGGCTTACTTCCCCGGTGTGTCGCTGCGCTACAACATCAACGAGGAACCGTTCATGCAGTGGTCTAAGAAAGTGGTGAGCATGCTTGGTCTGCGTGCCTCTTGGGGTATCGTAGGTAAAGCACCGGACAGCGACTACCTGTTCTACAACACCTACGACACCTCCCCGGACGTCTCCTACGGCACAGGCAACAGCACAGAGTCCATCGCAACGCTCAACGGCCTGAAGCTCGACAATCTGCGCTGGGAGAAGACTACATCCTATAACTTAGGCTTCAACCTCGGCATTTGGGACAACCGTTTCGAGATTGACTTTGACTACTACTTCAAGGACACTCGCGACCTGCTCATGAAGAGCGTGAGCATACCTTCTTTCACAGGTTACTCTTCCCTCGCCTACTCCAACGTAGGCCGCATGACCAACCAGGGATGGGAGTTGAACTTCAATGCCAAGAAGTTCCTGAAGTTTGGCAAGTTCTCCGCCGACATCGGCTTCAACATCGCCCAAAACAGCAACCTGCTGAAGGAAATGGATGAGAGCGTGCTGACAGCCATCAACGGAACCACGTGGGATGCCTCCAAGCGCGGAACCTACCCTGTTCGCGTCCAGCTGAACAACTCCCTCGGATCCATCTACGGTTTCCGCTACAAGGGTGTCTACCAGTACACCATCAACTACCTGCAGAACTACAAGGACGAGGCCGGCCTGACCACCGACCAGTACCGCGACTGGATCAACAACTTCCTGGCTGGCACACTGCCCGACGAGTGGTATGCTGCCCGCGGCATGCAGAAACATCCTGTCACTGCGCCCGTGGTGACCGACGCTGAAGGCAAAGTGGTGATGAAGAACAACGGCGAGCCTCAGGAGATGGTCTATAACTACAGCGACGGCAAGCCTACCTACACGTTCCAGGGTGGTGATGCCATGTATGAAGACGTCAACCACGACGGACAGATCAACGCACTCGATATTGTCTATTTAGGCAACTCTCAGCCAAAGGTGAACGGTGGTTTCAACATCACCCTCCGCTATGGCGACTGGAGCGTCAAGGCCCGATTCATGTACCGCTTCGGCAACAAGGTGGTGAACCTTGCCCGCATGAACCTGGAGAACATGTACACCACGAACAACCAGAGTGCCACTGTGAACTATCGCTGGCGCAAGGACGGCGACGGCTACGAGTCACCCATGCCCCGCGCTATGTATGAGTCGGCCTACAACTGGCAGAACTCCGACCGTTACGTCGAGGATGGCGGCTTCGTTCGCTTCCAGAACCTTCAGGTGGCCTACAACTTCCCCAAGAAGATGATCAAGAAGTGGGGCCTGAACAACCTGCAGGCATACGTCTCTATGAACAACCTGTTTGTATGGACCAAGTACAGCGGTGTGGATCCTGAGGTGTCAGCGTCCGGCTACAACCCCGCCTTAGACAACTCCAGAACGCCACGTTCCAAGCAGTTCACCTTCACCTTGAATGTAGGCTTATAATCAACAATTGTCAATCGTTAAGAATCAAGATATATGAAGAAATATATTTTAATGGTCATTGCAAGCATGATGCTTGTGTCCTGCTTAGACACCATCATCCTTCCAGACGACAAGACCGTCGATGAAGATTTCTGGAAGACCAAGGAAGATGTGGCAAGCATGGTCAACGCTGCCTATGCAGCCATGACAACCGAAGACGTGATCAGTCGCATCATTTTATGGGGTAGCTATCGCTCAGACGAGATCACCCGCTCCACCTCATTCGTAGGTGCCGGTCCCGATGCCTTGGACGAGATCACGTCAGTGAACATTCAAACAACCAACATGTATGCCACTTGGGCTGCTTTCTACGCAGTCATCAACAAGTGCAACATCGTGCTTGAGCGTGCTCCCGGCGTGATGGAAGAAGACCCGAACTACGCCGAAGGCAACTACAAGGTAGACCGTGCGCAGATGCTGGCTCTTCGCTCACTCTGCTATTTCTATCTGGTCCGCACCTTTCGCGACGTACCTTACATTACGACAGCCTACATGAACAGCAGTCAGGACATGGCCATCACACAGTCAGCCCCCGAAACGGTGCTCACCAACTGCATCGCCGACCTTGAGGATGCCATGACCTACGGTCTTGACGCACGCAGCTATAACCTGGACGACTGGCGGCGCGTGGGATGGTTCACCAACGACGGCATACGCATGCTGGCAGCCGACATCTATCTCTGGTTAGCATCCATCCACCACAATCCCACCTACTATCAGCGTTGTGCCGACCTCTGCTTACAAGTCATCGAGGCAAAGAAGGCACAGCACAAGACTGGGCGTGGCGAGACGGCCAAGGACTATCCGCTGCCTGATGCCGACAAGGCATACGATGAATTATTCGTCAGTCAGAATGCAGAGGAGAGCATTCTGGAACTGCAGAGCAAGAACAACTCAGGTCTTTGCCACTGGTACTACAAGCACAAGAACAACGACTCCTCGGAAGGCTACTTGAGAGGAACCCTCATTTTCGGAACAGCTTCCACGATGAATACGAACGTGAGTGCTTCACAGGTATTCTACAGTGGCGACCTTCGCTACTACGCTGCTACCTACAAGAACTCGAAGAGTACAGACAACGTTTTCCACATCAGGAAGATGGTTGGTCAGACCTCAGTAACAGACAAGACAACCGAAGAGCGGACAAACTCCCGCCAACACGACAACTACGGTCAGAACTTCATCATCTATCGCCTGTCGGATGCCATGCTCATGCGTGCCGAGGCTCTCACCCAGCTCTACGACGAGGATGCCACGCCTACGGATCCCATCAAGCGCGTAGCATTCGAGATGGTGCGCCAGGTAAACATGAACTCCCTGTTTACGCTGACAGACTCCCTGAAGTGGGGAACCTATCAGAACGTCACCCGCGACGACATGGAGAAGCTGGTGATGGAAGAACGCCTGCGTGAGTTCTGCTTCGAAGGCAAGCGCTGGTATGACCTGCTCCGCTATAACTACCGTCATATCACGGAAACAGTCGACTACAACCGCACACTCGGTCAGCAGCTGGCAGAAGACGGAGCCTATAGGGGCATCAAGAACTACAACGGAATGCTGGAACTGATGACACGCGCCAGCGAAAACAATGCCAAGGGTATCATGGCCAGGATGGTCAACGAGGCTTACCTCTACCTGCCCATCCCCAACTCCGATATCATCGTGAACCCCTTGCTGAAGCAGAATCCCGTCTATACGAACAACAACGAATATAACAAGAACTATTAATGGAAGGAGGAACAACAATGAAGACAAACATGAAGAAAGCTTGCTGCCGTGCATTCGCCATTGCCATCGCCGCGACGATGGCAGGAGCCTTCACGGCATGTAACCCCGAGCCAGACGAGTCAGACCTGTTCACCGCCACGGGCGAGACAGCCGCCGACTATCTGAAGCGTCAAGGCGACCTGACCTCTTTCGTTTACATACTACAGCGCGTCGGACTGGACAAGAACCTGGGTTCCTACGGTGAGTACACCTGCTTCGCACCAAACAACGAAGCCGTGGCTGTCTATATAGACAGTCTCTACAACGACGACAAAGCCACCGTTCCCCACAACAGCATGACTGCCAATTCTTTAGAGGGACTGAGCGACAGCCTGTGCAACGACATTGCACGCTATCATCTCGCAACAGGTCTCTACACCACGATCGACATTGGCGGTGGCGGCACAACCATCCCCTCCATGCTGGGCCGCGACATCAACACCAACGGCTCAACTGGTGTGGTCGTACTCAATCAGGCAGCCACCATCATCAAGGGCGACAGCGTGGTGACCAACGGTGTCATCCACGTGCTTGACAAAGTCATTCCGCGTTCCACCCGCTCTCTGCCTGACGAGTTAGAGCGCATCGAAGGCTTCTCCATCTTCATGCAAGCCCTGAAAGTGACCGGTCTGGCCGACTCGCTCAAGCGCTGGAAGAAGGACGTGACCTATACCATCACCGACATCAAGGACAACAACAGCACCAAGGATGACCTGTATCACCCAGAGGAGTGTCTGATTGCCTACACCATCTTTGCCGAGTCAGATGCCGTGCTGAAGAGGAATGGCATCAACAGCTTTGAGGACCTGGTGAGCAAGACCCACGAATGGTATGGCAATGCCGATGCCTGGTACAACTATCCTGTGGAGACCGGTCAGGCCATCAGCACCGGCACCGACTACACCTATCGCTTCAACACGCTGAACATGTTCGTAGCCTATCACCTGCTCTATGCCGGCATGCCTGTCGACCAGTTGGTGTTCGAGCAGAACACCAAGAAATGGGTCAATGAATGGAACTACGTGAATGGCGGCGAGCCGTTCGACTATTACGAGACCATGTTGCCCGGCACCCTGCTCAAGATATGGCAGCCGCAACCGGGTACAGCTCTCTACATCAACCGCTGGATCCAGAACAACACACTGACCGACGAGGTTGGCACCAAGGGAAGTGCAGCCATGCATGCCGAGAAGTTCGATGGCATCCGCATCAACCGTGAGGGCGATGGCGATCCTTCCAACATCCAGGCTTTCAATGGCTACTTCCACAGTCTGCGCAACATTCTGCTCTACAACGAAGATGTGCCAAGAAAAGTTTTGCACGAACGCTTGCGCTTTGAGAGTACCACCTTCCTGCCAGAGTTCATCAACAACAACATCCGCATGTCCACAGAGAAGCAGATGAAGGAGAAGAACGGTGGCGGTAGCGGAGCACGTGTGGCCTTCCCCCTCAACTATTTCGACAACGTGAAGAGCTACACCTCTGAGAACCGTCTGCGCTACAACATCAAGGGTTTGTACAACGCCTGGCAGGCAGACGCATTCCAGGGCTGGGGTAACTACGACCTTGCCATCAAGATGCCTCCCCTTCCCACCGGCACCTATGAGTTCCGCCTCTACTATGCACCGATGGCACACGGTGGCATGATGCAGTTCTACATGGGAACCTCTTCCGACCTGTCGTCGATGATAGCCCTCGACATTCCTCTTGACGTGCGCATCGACAAGGAGGATGCCCGCATCGGCTGGACCGACTACATGACCGAGGACGACTTAGGTCTTTCTACCGATGCCGCCATGCGCAACCGTGGCTACATGCGCGGTCCGTACAGCTTCAAGGATCACATGGATCTGGAGAAGACAGGCGAAGAGATGAACATGCGCCGTGGCACGCGTAATACCGGCCTGCGCCGCATCTTGGGCGTTCTTCAGGTGAAGCAGAGCGTTCCGCAGTGGTTCCGCATCAAGAATGTGATTCCCGACGAGACCGACCTGAAGTGGCAGCTTGACTTTGTCGAGTTCGTCCCCTTCGACATTGTCAGCAACCAGCAATACAGCGAGGACTGGTACTAATCCAACAATGAACATCAGTAAAAGAATAGTTTTATGAAACGAAACAGATATATAGGATATATGATGATGGCGGCAGGACTGCTGGCCGCCTCATCATGCACCGACTTTGCCGACTACAATGAGACTCCTGCCGACGCGCAAGGTTCTGCCAACCAGACCCTATGGGAGAACATTCAGCAACGTCAGGACTTGAGCAGCTTCAGGAACTTGCTGCAGAAAGCCGGCTTCGACAAAGAGTTGGCAAACACACGAGCCTACACTGTCTGGGCTCCGGCAGACGGCACATTCGACGCAGCCACCTACGAAGCCATGTCGAACGAAGACCTGCTGAACAAGTTTGTCAAGAACCACGTGGCCGAATACAACTACCCTGCCACGGGTACCCTCGGCACACGTGTCCACACGCTGAACGCCAAGTCATACGAGTTTGCCGGAACCGGCAACTACACCTTTGGCGGCATCCCGTTGAAGGAAGCCAACGTTCCTGGAAACAACGGTGTGATGCATGTCATCAACGGTTCGCTGCCCTTCTACAGCAACATCTATGAATATCTGAAGACCGCACCCGGACTTGACTCACTCCGTGTCAACATCACCGACAAGGAAGAAGTTGTGCTTGACGAGAAAAAGAGTGTGAAAGGCCCTATTGTCAACGGCATCCAGACGTGGATTGACAGCGTGGTGATTATCAACAATCCTGTGACCCGACGCCTCAACGCCAAGATTGAGAATGAGGACAGTACCTACACCCTCATAGCTCCCACCAACGAGGCATTTGCCAAGATGTACAATGAGGTGAAGTTGCTCTACAACTATATTGACAACCTGCAGGCTCAGACCAAGTGGAGCAGCGGAACAGCCTCGACCAACGAGCCGCTGAAGCTTGAAAAGTCAGCAGCAGTCTTGTCAGACTCAATGGCTCACAGAGAGGTGCTGGAGAACCTGATTCTGAACAACAACAGCCTCTATAACCGCTGGCTCAAGGGAGAGGCAGGTCCTAAGGACACGCTGATGAGCACTACCTACACCTACCTGTCGAATCCGGACTCCATTCTCGACCCCAACCATCAAGTGGGCGAAAAGGTGATGCTCAGTAACGGTCAGGCCTACATCATGGACAAACTGGCTTTCCATCCCTGGGAGACCTACAACCCCGAATTGTTCGTCAACCCACTCTTCTATGTCGATAAGAACTACTTTGCTTCCAACATATCGACAGAGACGTTGCCCGACTCACTCATTGTTCCGGTGTTCAAGAACGTGTTCAAGAATCCCAACAACCTGAATGCCCTCTCTTCGTTCGAATACCTGAAAGTTGAAATCAATCAACCCTATGCCAAGCCCGACGTGCAGATTGCACTGCCCAACGTTCTCTCAGGCGAGTACAACTTCTACGTAGTGTTCCTGCCAGCCGCCATGGAGGCCTTAGGCAAGGACACCCTTCCCAATCTGCTGAACTTCACGCTGAACTACTGCAACGAGAAGGGAACGCTTGCCAAGTATAACTTCACGTCATCCAGCAAGGAGAATCCAGCCACGCAGGACAAGACCACCGCTTTCACAAACGATCCCAGCAAGACCGACATCATCCACATCGGCAAGTTCAAATTCCCCGTGGCCTATCGCAGACTGGGCGACAAGGCGCGTCCCTACCTGCGCATTCACACCCCCATCAACCCATATCCGCCCTCAACAGACTTAGAGTTCTATACCCGCACCCTGCGTATAGCCTACATCATCCTGACACCGGTGGACTATGACAACTTCAAACAGCAAAACAACATTTAAAATGAAGAAAAGCATATTTAGTTTCAGGCAGAACATGAGTCAGAGACTTCTATTCTGCATGCTGGCATTCGGGTTCTGCGTCACACCTGCCATAGCACAGGATGACGAAGAGGAAGATGAGGTAGAGACAGTCATCAAGAAGCCCACAAAAAAAGAGAAGGTGGTGAACTATCCCACCATCAACCTCAAGGGAGTGGTCACCGACCAGGCAACGGGACTGCCCGTTTCGGGTGTCCAGCTGCAGGCTTTAGGCTACCGCCGCTACACCGCCATGACTGAGGAGAACGGCACATTCGAGATTAAGGTACCCACATTCATCACCTCACTCTATGTGCATGCTCCTGAATACATGAGCCAGCAAGTGGCCATCATTGCAGGCGACTCCACCCAGCATCTGGCCATCAGGGTCATCAAGGACAAGTTCCTTCCCATGTATGGCACCGGCACCGACTACACCGCGAAGCGCGAAGCCAGCATCAAGTCCTTCGGCGTGACGGTTGAGAACGAGATGGCCCAGAAATTAGGCGGCGACATCCATACGATAGCCCGTTCGGCCGCCATCGACGGCGGAGCCGCTATGTTCATCCGCGGTCTGAACAGCATCTCAGCCGATGCACAGCCTCTCATCATCGTCGATGGTGTGGAACTCGACATGCAGCGCGACCGCATCTCCCTGCACGAAGGACAGTTCAACAACATTCTGGCAAACATTGCTCCCGATGACGTTGAGAAGGTGACAGTGCTGAAGAATGCCACCGCCCTCTATGGCGCCCGCGGCGGCAACGGTGTGGTGCTGATCCAGACCAAGCGCGGCAACTCCATGGCTACACGCATCAATGCCAATATTTCGGCTGGTGTCACCCTTGTTCCGCGCAACCAGACCATGATGAATGCCTCACAGTACAGGAACTACGTCTCTGAGCTGTTAGGAACAGTCGACGGCATACAGGACAAGGACATCAACTTCCAGTTCTTGAACGACGATCCCAACGGCTATTACTACAACATCTATCATAACGACACCGACTGGACAAAGGAAGTCTACCGCACCGCTGTCACCCAGAACTACAGCATCAACGTAGAAGGTGGCGACGACATCGGTATGTACAACCTCTCAGTGGGCTATGTCGATGCGAAGTATGCCGCCAAGGGCAACAACTTCAACCGTATGAACGTGCGCTTCAATACCGACATCAACATCCTGTACAACCTGAAGACCAAGTTCGACATTTCCATTTCGCGCACCAGCAACTCGGTGCTCGACAACGGCATGCCTTCCAACTTCACTTCAGGAACCGTGACAGCCCCCAACGCACTGGCACTTATCAAGTCGCCGCTGGTGGCACCCTATCAGTACAACAAGCTCATCAACGGCGGTCAGGGCGGATTCACCGACCTCCTTTCCGAGGCCGATGACCTGTTCACACAACTCGGCAGCAACTATTCACTGGCCAACCCCTCGTCAATTATCTATCACGGTGAGGGCAACAACAAGAACAAGGCCGAGAACACCTACTTCAACGTCCACGTAGAGCCGGTATGGGACATGGGCAAGGGCTTCAGCCTCATGGGCATGTTCAGCTACACGCTGAACCGTAACGCCCAGCGCTACTTCCGCCCCTACACAGGTGTTCCCTCGTTCAACATTCCTGAGTTAGGACGTGTCTACTCCATGACCATGTCGATGTTCGCCAAGCAGGAGAACATCCTGGGCAAGATTCAGTTCGACTGGCATCGCCAGTATGGAGCTCACTCGATAGCAGCCTACGTAGGCGGACGCTACAACCAGTTCTCTTACGACAACAGCGACTTATCCGTACAGGCCACCTCGAAGGAGCCCGACAAGAACCCCTCGCTTGGATGGGACGGCTATCGCGGCATTCAAGGTGTGAACGACGTGTGGAAGCAGATTCAGTGGTATGGCAACGTAGATTACAACTACATGAACAAGTACTTCGCCACCGTTTCTATCCTTGCCGAGGCGAACAGTCGCTTTGGCAAGAATGCCAACGGCCTGAAACTGTTCGGAGTGAGATGGGCTTTCTTCCCCAGCATTCAGTTAGGCTGGGTTGCCACCAACGAGAAGTGGTTCCCCAAGAACAAAGCCATCGACTACCTGCGCCTGAATGCCGGCTTCGACATCAGCGGTAACGACGGCATCAGCAACTATGCCGCCCGCACCAGCTACAACACCGTTCGCTTCAACGACGGTGCCATTGGCACACAGCTCTCTAACATCGGTAATGACAAGATTCAGTGGGAGAGCACGAAGAAGTTCAACGTGGGTCTGCAGGGCTACTTACTGAACAACCGCTTAGGTGTCAACTTCGACTACTATCTCCACTTCACCGACAATCTGCTCACCCTGAAGCAGTTCACCACCCCCATCTCAGGTGTGAACCGCTACTGGAGTAACGGCGGCAAGCTGCGCAACACCGGCTTTGAGGTGACCGTCACCACCAAGCCCGTTGTGAGCAAGAACTGGAACCTTGAGATAGGAGCCTCGGTGGGTCACTATGTCAACAAGGTCACCGCTCTGCCCGACGGCCAGTACACCACATCAGTCTATGGCGACAACAACATCCTCACTGCCGAGGGCAACCCCATTGCCATGTTCTACGGCTACGAGACCAACGGTGTGTTCGCCAATGATGCCGACGCAAGGAAAGCTGGCATCAACGGCTACTTGGTGATGAAAGACAATGCCGGCAACGAACATGAGTTCAAGGCAGGCGATGTGCATTTCATCGACCAGAACAACGACGGCATCATCGACGAGAAGGACAAGACCATCATCGGTAACCCGAACCCCGACATCTACGGCAACATCTTTGCCTCACTGAACTTCAAGAACCTGACGCTCTCACTGGGCTTCAACTACTCATTAGGCAACGACGTGTTCAACTACCAGCGCATGGTGCTCAACTCAGGCAGCAACTTCTACAACCAGCAGGTGGCTGAAGTATCTCGCTGGCGCTACGAGGGTCAGCAGACCTCCATCCCCCGCGCCGTCTTCGGCGACCCGATGGGCAACAACCGCTTCAGCGACCGCTGGATTGAGGACGGCAGCTATCTGCGCCTGAAGACGGTGAACCTGACCTATCGCGTTCCCGTTCCCGGCAGCTGGACATGGCTGCAAGGACTCAGCATCTGGGCTGAGGCACAGAACCTGTTCACCCTCACTAAGTATTTAGGCAACGATCCGGAGTCCTTCAATGGCAGTAACGTCTTCTATCAGGGCATTGACTGTGGCAACCTGGCACAGAGTCGCGCTTTCATGATGGGACTCAAGATTAACCTCTAATTCCACAACACAAGTATAAAGAGTACGACTATGAACATAAAATTCTTAAAGCAAATGATGAATGTACGGCTTTTAAAGATATTCTCCATCTTAGCCCCCCTCACTCTGGGAGGGGTAGGAGCCGGCTCACTGTCATCCTGCTCTGACATGCTGGAGTCTGACAGCGAACGACAGAATTTCGACCCTGCCATCGACCAGAAGACCGACTCAGTCTTCTATGTCTATGGCATTCTGGAAGCCATGCAGCAGCTGGCTGACCAGTATGTGTTCCAGGGTGAGATGCGCGGCGACCTGGTGAAGACCACCACCTATACCGACAACAACCTTCGCCAGCTGGCTGACTTCTCAGCCACCACCGCCAACAAGTACGACAGAGCCTCCGTGTACTACCGCGTCATCAACAACTGTAACTACTATCTCACTCACCGTAAGACCGACCTCTTCACTGGTTCCACCAATGTGGTGATGCCTGAGTATGCAGCCGTCATGGCCATTCGCGCCTGGGCTTATCTGCAGTTAGGGCGCAACTACAAGAAGGTACCCTTCTTCACAGAGCCTCTTACCCAGATTTCGCAGATTGACGACAACGACTATCCCGAACTGGGACTGGAAGAACTCGTCGACCGGCTGACACCTGAACTGGAGCAGTTCTCCGGCTATCAGCTGCCCACCTACGGCTACCCCGGTACTTCCGGCTATGAAGTGGGTCAACCCAACTGGATACAAGGTAACAATAAGAAACAGATTGTTCCCAGACTGTGCATGATTCCTGTCGATGTCATCTTGGGCGAGCTCTATCTGGAGTCCGGTCAGTACGACCAGGCAGCCAAGCACTATGTCACCTATCTCACCCGTGTCACCACACAGCGCAACAGCAACTACATGGCTCCCATGCAGTCAAAATCAGGTTTTGGCGGTGCCATTGCCGGAATATTGGACAACAGCATCCCCGACAACAGTCTGATAGCTCTTGAGGTGACGGCTCCACAGTGGGCTACATTCTTCTCGCAGAATGCCCCCAAGGATGTGATTACTTACATCCCCATGGCGGTCAACAAGCAGAGCGGTCCTGTGAGCAGCATCCCACTGGCATTTGGTTTCAACTACTATGCCACTTCCGAGGAGACAGCAGGTCTGATGGGTAACCAGCCCTACGTCGAAGAGATTCAGATTGCTCCCTCCGATGCCCTGAACACCCTCTCCGACTCTACTGAATACTACTACTATGGAAAGTATTCAGGCCAGAAATTGAGCTACGACAATGTAGACAGCTGTAAGGCTGGCGACATGCGCCTGCGCAGCATCACAAGCTCTACCAATTACAACGGCGAAGAACTTCAGTGGATAGACAAGTACAAGTATGCCAACATCGTGCTCTATCGCACCAGCACCATCCTGCTCCATCTGGCAGAGGCTTTCAACCGTTTGGGCATGTCCGACGCAGCCTTCGCCATCTTGAAAGACGGCATCAGCGAGGATTTGCTCACGTATGCCACCTACATGACTCCTGAGTCGCGTAACAAGCTTCAGAACGAATATCCGCTGCTTTCAATGCAGTACAGAGAGCTCTTCCCCCGCGAAGCTGCCATGGGCATACACAGCCATGGTGCCGGCAAGGGAGCTGGCGACTGCGCCGTATCGGAGAAATTCCCCTACGATGTCACTAAAACGCTCTGGCCTTACTTGGCAGGTTCGTCTCCCTACCAGCTGAACCGCATGTCGGGACTGAAGATGGATTATCTGGCTAATAACCCATCGCTTGGCTTGTCGGCAGTACTCAATGCCGCCACCCGTGCCGCTTCAGCCACCAAGCAGGACACCATCAACGCTGTAGAGGACATCCTTTGCGACGAGTATGCATTAGAGTTCGCCTTCGAAGGCAACCGCTATTACGACCTGCTGCGTCTGGCCCGTCACAAGAACGGCCATGCCCACGGCTCTGCCTACAACGGCACACCTGCTGCCTACGGTGCCAACTTCGGTGGCCGCTGGCTTGCCGACAAGTTGAAGGACAAGAATGCCGTTGTCGACTTGTCAGTGGAAAACAACTGGTATCTGCCGTTCAAGTAAGTAACGGCAGTCAGAACAAAAAAAAGTTGCAAAACATCTGCTCCATCTGCTCCTATCTGCAACGTTCTCAATTCCAGCGAATTAGAACAGTGACAGATAGGAGCAGATGGAGCAGAAGTGTTTTCAGTGGAATCACAACGCAATCTCAGTGGAATCATAAAACGATTTCAATGGAATCATAACGCGATTTCAATGGAATCGTCATGTGATTGCAATGGAAACGTTTGGTGATTGCAATGGAAGTGTAGGAGTTCTTTGGAGTATAGGAGTGTAGGAGTTCTTTGGAGTATAGGAGTTTAGACGATAGTAATGTGGTTGCTCGTTTCATAGCAATAATGCAAAGACTAACGTCTAAACTCCTATACTCCTAAACTCCAAAAAGCTCCAAGAAACTCAAGAACTCAAAAGAACTCCATTATTTAGGCTGTTCAGCCTCTAACCGCTCAACAGCACCAGTAACGGGGTTCAGCCAGAGGTGTGTGGTGTAACGCTTGTTGAAAAGGTCACCACTCAGCAGTTCCACATGACCGAACTGTGCTGCAGGAAACTCAGTGACATCAATCATCGTCTCGTCAGACTGAGTAATGGTACTGCGCATACGCCCTGGAACATTGACGTAGATGCCAGCCTCCGGCTGTTTCTTTTTCGATTTACCATCTTCCTCCACTGGCGGCAAAACATTCAAGTCCTCAACAGTGATATAATAAGGCGACCCTGACAGATCATCAGCTTCGACCAATCCCAGTTTCTGTGACATACGGAAGAGTACCTGGCGCTGCGAGCCCTCGGGAACGACGGTGAGAATGGTTTCAATGGTGTCAGTCACCGTTACGCCCGAGAACAGCATACGAAGGGCGTTCTCCTGCTGTTCCAGACGGTCGAGCATCATCTTCATCTGAGCAGCGTCATTGGGCATAAATTCAGCCTGTCCCTTAACGAGCAAATTGCGGTTTTCACGCAAATCATAGATTTCGCTGGCGGTCAGTTCAGCCATCTTAGACGTGCTGCCGGCTGCCAGGATCTCTTCGCTCATGAAGCTGCGAGGGTTCAACGGCTTCACTCGGCGTGCTGCCTTGAAGGGAGCAGGCACCTGCACCTTCTGTGCCTGTGCATTGATAGCGAGCAGGGTACCGTCGTCAGCCAGTGACAAGTTAGCAGCCACGGTCTTGGCATTGAACTTCACGGCATAGGCCTTCGACGTGTCGGCCACGCCGACTGCAGTCTGACTGACCCCCACAACCCTATAGCTGGTGCTGCGCTCCTGTGGAACGTCACGCAGGCGCAGATAGCGCATGGCATACTTTGAAAACTCTCCAGGCGTATAGACCGATTTCTCTACCAGTACACTGACTCGTATGGCGGTCTTCGGCAGGAAGTAGACAGCTCCTTCGGCCGTCACGCCTGGACGATAGTTACTCAGTTCGGTCTGAGCCTGTGCAGCCATCACGGATGCACTTATCAATGAAAATGCTAAAAGGAAACGTTTCATCACTATTCTTTTTTTATTAGGATATTTCAATTCTCAACTCTCAATACTCTTAAACGCCTTCGGCAGGTGCTCAATGATGTCGCTGGCGATGAGACTCTCTTCACCCAGATTGCGGGCTGCCAAGTCGCCGGCAAGACCGTGCAGATAGACACCCAGCATGCAAGCGTTCTGCCGCTCATAGCCGCGTGCCAGCAAAGCGGTGATGATGCCCGTCAGCACGTCGCCACTACCGGCAGTGGCCATGCCGGCATTTCCTGTGGAGTTGAAGACCACATGACCGTCGGGCATGCAGATGGCTGTGTAATGACCTTTCAGAATGACAAAGCCCTGTAGCCGCTCTGCCAGTTCGCGTGCCTTGGTGAGACGCTCGTAAGAGTCGACGCACTTGCCTTCCATGCGATCGAGTTCCCCTGGATGCGGGGTGAGAATGATGCCTTTTGGCAATTGCTGCAGCCAAGCACGCCGCGTGGCAAGAATGTTAAGCGCATCGGCATCAACCACAAGCGGACATTGCGTGCGCCGTAGCTGTGCAATGAGCGAGATGGCCGTCTGCTCGCTCGTACCCAGACCGGGACCTATGCCCACTGCATTGAAATCCTCGGTGGCTACTCCCTCGGTGAAGGTGGTCTCCTCACGGTCTATGCTCACAATAGCCTCTGGCACAGCAGTCTGCATGATGGGAACATTGCGTTTGGGAGTGTGAACGGTCACTTTGCCTGCGCCCGCCCTCAGACAGGCCTTCGTGGCCAGTATGGCTGCGCCGGCCATGCCGTAACTTCCGGCTATGATGCAGGCATGCCCCATCTGCCCCTTGTGGGCAAAGTGGTTGCGAGGCAGGAGCATGGCGCGCGCCATGTCCTCCTCCATCAGCGTGTAGTTAGCATCCGTCCTGTCTATACCCTCTTTGCTCAGGCGTATGTCCAGAATGCGCAGCTGTCCTATGTAAGGCTGGTTCTCGGCAAAGAGGAACGACAATTTCAGGTGGCCGAGCGTGAGTGTCTGCGTGGCACGTACGATGTTTGTACTCACGTTGTAGGCATTGTCCTCCGTCATGAGTCCCGATGGCACGTCGATGCTGACAACATCGGCCTTCGACGCATTGATATATTTCACTAATGAGGCAAATCCGCCAGCCAAGGGCTTGTTGAGTCCTGAGCCGAACAGGCCGTCGACGACAAGCATACCACTCTCCAGGCGCGGAGGGTCGAACTCTTGAGTCACCTCGACATAGAGCGGCAGTCCCTTCTTGTCGGAGAGCCGTTTCTTGTTCTCAATACAGTCGGCTGAAAGATGACCGGTGATATTAAAGAGGAAAGTCTGCACCTGATAGTCTTGTTCGAGTAGCATGCGTGCCACAGCCAGTGCATCGCCGCCGTTGTTGCCCGGCCCTGCAAACACTACGACAGGCACCGTAGAAGGCCATCGTTCGGTGATGGCTATTGTCAGCATTCGCGCCGCCCGTTCCATCAAGTCAATTGATTTGATTGGTTCGTTGGCTATCGTATAGTCATCAATCTCGTGAATCTGAGTTCTCGTGAAAATTTTCATAACTTCGGCAAAAATACTAACTTTTTTTGGAAAAGCCTCATAACCTCCCGATTTTAACGTGTTTTACAGAGGTTTCCAAAAATCGAGGTAATGATTTGGCCGCTCGGCTTTGCCGCTTGCCAAAGCAAGAACCGTTATGGTTTCTACGTTCTGCACTTCATTACATCAAA
>ODAI014408702.1_pt1 | contig 29429 bp, 23 predicted proteins | sample 1539321 | NCBI WGS metagenome assembly ODAI01 (sample SAMN02144231, study PRJEB22623) | gut metagenome | biome: sheep rumen | host: Ovis aries | place: New Zealand
AAAGTTAGGGTCAAGACGGGGATTCAGTATGTGAAAAGATTTTTTTGAAATATTTGGCATGATACATTTCCTCTATACTATATATATGCAGAAGAAATTCAGAATCTGACACAAATGCGCAAAAAAAGCTGCCTGCAAGTTGAAATATCCATAAAATTGCGCGATAATAACCTTAGAGTGCAATTGAATTAGCGCAAACAGCGGGAGATGAGTAGCATGAGAAATACCACTATACAAAATTACAGATGGGGGGGGTATTTTTAGCAACCACCATTACAGCAACACTTCTTGCCCTATTTTCCGGCTGTAAAAACCCGGCATCCTCTTCGTGGGAAGAACCGGTACGCGACTACTTTGAAGAATACACCAACACCGCTGCCATAGAAAAGCACGAAATCAATTCAGAAAGCATAAAAGACAAAAACAATACAAGCTGCGTTTCAAGCGATGGAGCAAAGACACTTACCTTCTATTAAAGAAATCCAAGGGAATACACGCTCATTACAGATTTTCTACCGGCCGTGGAAGCTGGCGTTACCATTGAACAAGACAGGCAGGACAAGACAATCATAAGGGTAACCTACCCGCAAGACTTTCTAGAGGCCCATGAGGGTGGCGGGCAAATAGGCGGAACAATCCATCTGGCTGAATCAGAAACCTTAAGGGAATTTGACTCATATTCATTCAGCCTAAAGTGCAACACCCCACCGCCTGCGGTTACAAGGCAGTGCGTAAACGCCTCTAATTCAACAAACACATACTGGGTCTGCTTCTGGCTACCCACGGCAGAACTTGCAAATCCCATTCATTCAGACGTAAAAACCCTTTATATAAAGGGAGTAACCACAAAGGCAGTAGACATAGCAGACCTTGCCGCAGAGAATGCCAGTGACCCGGGAGACCTTGCAGCACTGGACAACACGGCAGCATTCACACCCCCAACTTCCGGCACATACACGGCATTCTATTACAATACAGGACGTACCGTACGCACAGGCGAAAACATACAGTGGAGCATTTACTTAGAGGATAATGACGGCCTTAAGTCCAAAACAATGACTGCATCCACAAAAACAACCCCTGTACACATGACCATAAACGGAGGAGCCTGCTAACCACTAACGAAGGTGACAATACGCTAAATCTTACCGCAAGCGTGGACAGCCCTGTAACAAGCTGGACCTGGACATCAGGCACTCAAAGTGTTGCAACCGTTTCTGATGATGCAAGTAGCGAAACAGTAACCGTTACCGCAGTTGCTGGTGGCGAGACAACTATTACCGCTACCGCACAACTTGCAGACGGAAGGACTGTCCAGAAAACAAAGAGAATCCGCGTGCTTGGCCTAATCTTAGACGACTCTCAGCAAGATTTCGTAAAGGGACAGACAGGAGAGCATATTTCCGTAGAGAAACCAGACTTTGCAACAGTTAGATGGTCAAGCAACACACCAGGCGTTGCAACAATAAGCGAAAGTGGAGCTTTAAGCGCAGTTGCAAAAGGCAACGCAACCATTACAGCTACAGCAAGCTATGGCGAAAAAACAGTAAGCAAACAAATGACCGTTTACGTACATGAGCTTACGGTCAGCGGAAGCGATGTAACCGAACTCTTTGTTGGCGGAGACACTGCTATATTCACCGTAACCGCAGACTCCCCGGGCGAAAGGCCACTACCTCCTAGCATCAGCTATAGCTGGAATGCAGAAGGCTCTGCGGCATCCATAAGCGATGGCAGCTCTGGCCATTCACGAACAGTAAGCCCGGTCTCTGCCGGAACAACAACACTCACCTGCACAGTACAACTTGGCGCTATGTCAATCACCCTTCCAACAAAGACAATAAAAGTCTACGAGCTTAAAATAAGCGGCAATACAATCTTCAAAAAGCAGTCTGGAACATACACGCTGTCAAAATCGCTCACAACTGGCGGAGGCACACCCTACTCCGGATCTGGCATTACTTACACCTGGCAGTCTGGCACCGAGGCAACTGCAACCATAACAAATGCAGGACTTTTAACAACGGTAGCTGGAGGCTCTACAGTAATAACAGTTACTGCAAAACGCGGCAGTACTACACTCTGCTCTGCAACAAAGACCATATACGTTGTGGAAGTAACTGGCTGCACAACCTTTATAAAAGGCGAAACACCCCGCGCGCTAACTATAACCCCTGCAAGCATCTCGGGCTATACATACACGCTAAGCCCAACATCAACCGCATACGCCACGGTAGAACAGTCCACAAAGAAAATTACGGCAAAACAAGCTGGAAACACAACACTACGTCTTAACATACAGAAAAGCTCATCAGACTATATCAATATAGACATAGCGATAACCATCATCGACATCTCAGCAACATGCGGCTACACCAAGGACGGAGTTGCACAGATTGCAAAAGGAAGCGCATTCTCCCTTATTCCAACGGAAACAGGCTTACCGGCAGATGCAAGTGTAAGCTACAGTATTTCTGCAGGCACAGCCTCCTACTCCGACGGCAACATAAGCGGCAGCACAACAGGACAAAGTACCGTTAGGGCAACGGTAACATTGGCTGACGGCACCACTATAACAAAGGATATCCTTACAGTAAAAGTAGTAAATCAATTTGAAGTTCCCTACAACGAATTTGGCGACTTGCTAAGGGCACTGCCCGCAAACGCTGCATCCGGTGCATATAAAATAAATATAACAGGATTAACCTCTAGCAACTTTGGACAGGTTAAGGCAAATCTGACTACGAACAGCACAAAGTATGTGGACTTGGGAAGTGTTACTGTGCCAACTGGGCTTTCAAATTTGGAGAGTGCATTCCACATGTGCTCAAACTTGGTTTACGCACCTGTAATACCAGAAGGCTACTCGGATGTTGCATCATGCTTTTATGGCTGTACAAACCTATTGTCTGCAACCCTGCCGGCTACCGCAGAACAGATGAATGGATGCTTTAATGGATGTACAAAACTACAAGATATTACCCTAAAATACAACGGCACAAATCTAATGTGTTATCGGGCTTTCGAAGGCTGCAATAGCATAACAGCGGTCTATGTCGCAAACGAAACTGTAAAGAATTCGGTAAAAAACCAAGGCATATCTATGGCCAATATATTTGTTAACTAAAACTGCAATTCTGTAGGCGACAAACTATAAAAAGTGGCAGGTCAAAGGTCGCATAAAAAAATATGCCACCACTGCCCCACATGCCACCGCCGCGCGACACATCACGTCATCATGCGGTTGGTGAGTTTGTCGAACCACGGTTGGTACCTCGCAGCGCAGCTTCCACCGCGTGCTTGACCTAGCCTTAGACGACTATATGCAAGACTTCATAAAGGGAGAGACAGTCACAATTATGGCACTCGCACCGACCTTTGCTACAGTTAGCTGGACAAGTAGCGACGAAAACGTTGCAACAATAAGCGAAAGTGGAGCTTTAAGCGCAGTTGCAAAAGGCAGCGCAAACATTACAGCCACAGCAAGCTATGGCGGAAAAACCGTAAGCAAACAAATGACTGTTTACGTACACCAGTTTAATTGCAACGGACCAAATAAAAGATTCACTGCTGTTAATCAAACTGCTGACTACTCCGTAGAAATAGACTCCCCGTCAGGAAGGACGACACTAAATTTCCTCCTATATAGTTGGGAGTTAAGCAAACTAGGCGGAAATGCTAGATTAGACGTACCCGAAAGCGGAAATTCAGTAACAGTAACAGTGAAAAGCCGTGACATAAACGACACCTTATTCACACTCACATGCACAACAAACTTGAGCGGAAGACCGATCACCGTTAAAACATGGAATATAGTTGTTGTTGGCAGAGGTGTAGGATGATAAAACCAAACACGGCAATCTTTTGCCAGCCAGCATTTGACCATTTAACCAATTGCAAATATAATTGTTTATCAATTGGTATGAAAAAGACTTTTGCTTTTATATTAGGTTCATTTATTCTCTTTGCAACGCTTTTTTCCTGCACGACGACTGTTTCCGGTGAATTTGAAAGACCCGCAGGACTGGACATGAACGGGGCAAGGTCCATTGCGGTGCTGGACTTTACGGTTCAGGAAAACTGGAATGCAGACATCTGGAGCGGAAGGAACAGCTACTACCGCAAGGAAAGGGAAAAAGAGCAGATTGCGGACTACCTTGCAAGCAACCTGCAGAAAATGATTGCAAAGGAAGGCTACCTAAGCCTTGCAAGTCCAATAGAAGCAGAAAAAGCCTTAAGATACAGAACCACACCGCCATGCGATGCATACGTTTCTGGCAGCATAACCCACTACGAAGACAGGATAGACCGCCGGGTACGCGAAGACGATGAGGGAAAGGAAAAGGTCTACTTTATCCGCCGGGTAAGTTTTACCATAAACTACAGCATTCTGGATGCAGCCACGGGAAAAGAGCTTGGCTACAAACGCTTTAACGCAAGCGGTTCCAGCTACGAGGCAGAAAGCCGCAGGGACCTGCCAGACCCAATACGCCTTGTAAAAAGCGACATGGACAGAAGCCTAAGGGAAATGACACGCTACATCTCGCCCTACAAGGAAAGGGAATACTATTCGCTAATAAAAGACAAAAAGAACGAAACGCTGCAAAAGGCCTACAAGCTTGCCACGGATGGAAACACGGAAGAAGCCCTTAAGATTTACAGTGAATACTACGAGGCTTCGGGCAGCTACAAGGCAGGCTACAATGCCGCAATGATTCTACAGTCCCAGGGAAAGCTGGACGAAGCAAAAAGGCTTTTGGACGACGTGTACCAGAGGAATCAGGACGGAAAAATAAAGAATGCCCTTAGAAACCTGAACAGCGAACTTGACTATGCAGACAGGGTAAGGACGCAGAAGGGCCTAAGGGAAAGCCGCTCCAGAAAAAATTCACAGGACACATCCTCTTTTCCAGACCAATATGAAGAAAGTGGTGAAAGCATAAAGGACGCAGGTCTTATTACATTTCCAAAAGACGAACAGTAAAAACTTAATTGAACCACGGTTGGTGAGCCTGTCGAACCATGGTTGGTGAGCCTGTCGAACCACGGTTGGATGGGGGAACAGCCCCTGTGGTTAGACAAGCACACCAACAAGTTCAGGGAGACAGTTAATTGTTATTCGTACCTCGCATACGCTAAAAGGTCATTTCGACAAGCTCAATGGCCGTAGGTGCCGAACTTGTTAGAGGGATTGGAGGGGCGGCTTAGCAAGATGATTTTCCCAAGCGACGTACGCCGCCGTGGAGCCCCTTTAGTACCGGCCGCAGGACGGTATGAGGGTTACCGAAGGGCGGAAGGGCGGTGGCGCAGAGGCCTGTCCGGTCGAATTAGCAAAAAAATAAATTGGTAGAGCAATTAGGACTTCGTCCATAAGAATTAGAACTGGTAGCCTATATTTATGGAAGGAACAACCATTCCGTAGGTCATGTCGGAAATAAATGAGGTAATAAAATCGGCCTGGGCTTCTACAAAAATGCGGGAGGTAAGGTAGTACTGGAAGGAAGCTCCTACTACGGCACAGGCATCCAAGCTGTAGAGCGGGTCCAAATCTGAGCCGTTTTCGTAGTGGTACTGGTACTTGTAAAAATATGCGGCCCCTCCGCCGGCATGAACTTCCACCGTACCAAGCAGCCTCTTTTTTGTGGGATCGTCACGGGAGGCAACTTTTATGGGCTTCTGGTAGACCAAGAGTCCGTTTGCCGTCATAAGGTTTCCGTCTATGTCAAAGTAGTCGCCTTCAAAATTCATGCGGGTGTAAGTTCCCAAAAGGCCTACGCCAAGGTAGCCCCAGCTTAGCTTTATGGGGATGAATACAAGCTTTGCGTTGCCGCTCAAAGGCCAGATGTTGCTGCCCATGTATTTTTTGAAGGTGTCGTCGTACATAATCATGGGGCATGAATAGCCTATGCTTAGGTCCAGGTCCATGGGCTTGGTGTAGCGCACGACCACTTCGTTGTCACCGTTGTTGGGTGTGTAAAGGCCGCTGGCATCGGTTGCCTTAAAGTGGTAGACTCCAGGATCCAGTGTGTCTATGTTGAACTGAATTTCCATTTTGCGGTTGCTTGGATCTTGGGAAAGAATCTTGGGCTTGTAGGTTCTTCCCTTGCTCTTTTTGGGGACCAGGGCGTATTCCGTGTATTCAAGGTCGTCTTTTCCTTCTTTTGGTGGAAAAAGGTTTCTTCCCTTGACTGCGAATTTTCCGTCGTTCACTTCTTCCAGGTAGATTGTGGAGGAGTTGTTGAGCGTGGTCTTTATGGAAGAAACTTCCGGCTGGTGGGCGGCGTAAATTGTAATGTTGGTCCAGTCGCTTTCCGCTGCGGGGCTTCCTACAAGATCGTAGGTTACTACCTTGTAGCGGTACCTTCCGGGCGGCAAAAGGGGGAATACGTGTATGGAAGTTTCGCTGCGCTTTGTTTCCATGCGCCTAAGTTCCTCGTGGGCAGAGGCGGATTCAACTACAACTTCGTATTTTAAGACTGCACCGGGATTCTTTTCTTCCCAGGATAGAATCTGCCAGCTTTCCTCTGGGGTTAGCGGATTGCCTACAAAAGCAGGGTTTTCTTCTTCTTCGGCATTTTCACCGCCATCTTCCGGTTGAGGCTGGGCATGCTCCTGCTGGCTTGTGGCGGTGGCATTAGCGGTGGCGGTGGCATTGGCATTAGCGGTGGTGGTGGCATTGGGCTTGGAAGCAGCCTGTGCGAACATAGGGGCTGCACCGCAAAAGAGGAGAGAAATTAGAACTGCCGCAAAAAAACAAATCCTACTTTCCATACGGGTTCAAAGCCTTCCTTGTCTTTGCCTTTGTAGGAACAGGAATGTCCGTAACAAACTTGGAGCCTATCTCCGGGCTTTCCTGAAGAACAGCATCAACTTTGCCGTCTTTATCCGTATCCACCCTTCTTAGGGCCTGGATAGTCCAAGTGTAGGTTCCCTTGGCAAGGGCCCTCTTGGTTTCTACCGGAAGGTTTACAAAGTCTATCACATATTCGCTGTTGTCGCCAAGATATTTTTCATAAACCATGTTTCCTTCTTCGTCGTAAATCTTTAGGCCGTAGTCATTGGCCCCGGAAACACCTCTCCAACCAAGCCTTATAACCCTCTCGTTGTCCACATTGCTAAGGTAGCGGGTGTCGAACTTTGAAGGGGTTTGGGTAAGGCGGTCAGGGCTGTCCAATGGCGGAACTGGAAGAACCGTAAAGTAACCCTTGTAGCGGCTGTCCGTGCTTGAGATGTCTATGCCGTCCGTGGTTTTTGCGTATACAATAACCTCGTACTTGCCGCTCCTTAGGCCTTCGCCAGAATTGGAAAGGCGTACGCTTCTGGGCGCAACCCTAAGCCCCCTTGCCATCTGCTCGTCCGTGGGGAACTTCATTACAACCTTGGGCTTCTTTAAGTCTGTGCGGATAACTACAATCTGGGCAGAAGCAGGAGGCTCTTCGCTGGTCCAAGAAACATAAGGCGGGTTGTAGATTGCCTCAAATCCGTCTATTCTTGCCCCTCTGGCAGGCAGCGTTACGTTAACAGGGTGCAGCTTTGCCAAAAGGAAGGAGCTCTTCATAAGCCTACCCGTCATCCTTGTCTTTACACCTGGAACCGCATTGGAAAGAGCCTGAATTTCTATAGTATAGTTCTGCTTGTCCACAAAGCCCGGAGCAGAATACATGTTTACGTTAACGCTAGTTCCATATACCACGTCTTTGTAAAGGGGAACGTTGCCGCCCTGGGGGAAAATCTCTATGCGGTAGTAGTCAGCACCGTCAACAGGCCGCCACTTAAGGTTGTAGAGCCTGCCTTCGCGTACGACAGCCTTGCCATTGTCTAAAGGATCTATCATCTCCGTAGCAGGAAGACTGTCTACAACAGAGAAAGACTTTGGCCTTGCTTCCAGCGTAGAAGATGAACTCTTGGAAACAATGCGCCAGTAGTATTTGCCAAGGGCAAGATCCCTTACCCTGGTGCTGCTTCCGCTAACTTCCGCAGAATAGACAATATTGTTGAATGAAGGATCCCTCGCAACCTGAATTTCTGTGGTAAAGGTCTGGGGCAGGTTCTTCTTCCAAGAGAAGGTAAGGTCCGGCAAAAGGTTCTGCGCAACCATGTATCCTTCGGCAGGTTCTATTATGTGCTGATCAAGGCTTCCGTCCTGGGCGTAGAAAGACCTGGGCTTTGCCCTTTGCGAAACTTCCCCGTCCCTGTCCTTGGCTTCTACGGTCCAATACCATTTTCCGTCTGCAAGCTTTTCGTCTGCTGGAAGGACAAAGAAATTCTTTGTAGTCTCTATCTTCTTAACATCCGCTTCCATATTCGGGTCGCGCGAAAGGATTATGGTGTAGCTCTTAGCCTCTGGGTCTGCCTTCCAAGAGAAATTCAGTCCCCTTTCCCCGGAAGAATTTACCGTACTGTTTTCTGCCGGAACTGCAAGAACAGGAACTTCCATCCTTGACCTCTGCTCAACGGTAAAAAATCCTGTCTCACTGGTCTTTCCATAGCCAAGGCGGTTAACTGCGTAATAGGGGGTTACCCGCCACCACCAGTTGCCCTTTACCAGGGTAGAAATTATTGCGGAAGTTCCCTCTACGGAAGTTTCCACATAAGGGTTAGTAAAAGAACTGTTGTCCGCAATTTCAAGCTTGTAGGAAGAAGCCATTGCGCTTTCCGTCCAGATAAGCCTTACAGCAGGACTCTGGGTTCTGTATGAATATGCATAGTTGTTAACAGGAACGAGCAGCTTTGGTGGCAAGGACTGAATAACCTGCAGCTTGCTCCAAGTAATCACCTTGCCAGTCTTGGCGGTAGAAAGGTTCCAGTAGTAGGCCCCGCTTTTAAGGGAAACATCCACTGAACCGGACAAGCCTTCCCCCAGCTCCTTATTGGAAGAAGAAAACACCTCGCTTAAAAAATTGCGGTCCTTTGCAACGGTAAGCTTTAGGCCGTCCTGCACCCCCTGCCCCGAAACCTTCCATGTAAATGGAATCTTGGCATCCCCTTCCTCAAAATAAAGAATCTTGGAAGAAGGAGCAGGATTTGTAACAACAATCTGGGTTTTGCCGCCCCCCTCTTCAAGGGAAACGCCCTCCCCTTCAGTTACGGAAATAGACTCACCGCCGGAAAGGACGCTTGCGTTACCGGAAAGCACCTGTATCTGGTTGCCGCCAGTTGCAATGCTTGCCCCAGGATCTATGGAAACAAGCATGCCGTTAACCGTAAAGGACATTCCTTGCTCGGCAGCGGAGGAGTCAACCGTAGCGCTCCCTTCCCCGATGCTTGCCGTAGCAATACCGTCTTCCGTAACAAAAACCTGCGCCATGCTGTTTTCCGCAAGGTCAATGGTGTTTCCGTCGTTAAAATGAATTGTGGCTTCCGAAAGGCTCTCCGTGTGGATTGTGTCTCCGTTGTATAGCGGCGAATTCTGCCTAAGCCTGTCCCAAATTACGCGGTCTGCAAACTTGCGCTCGGCCGTCTTGTATTTAAAAGTTATTGTGGCAATAGGAGCCTCATTCACCTTTGTAAGCGAACGGAAAAAGCTCTTGCAGAACATAAAAGCGTTAACCGTTGCCCCAAAAAGGCAAAAAAGCACTGCCAAAATGAACAGTATGAGAAAAATGGAAGTATTCCTGTCCCTGTCTTTTTCTTTATTTTCTGACTTGGACTTTGTTTTCTTCTGCATTCAAATTAACCTTTGCAAAATCTGGAGTTGGAATTCCAAGCATTTCGCGAACTTCATCCAAAGTTGTTGGACCGTCCGGGCCTACAGCCTTAAGACAATCCGGGTCTGCCACAAAGTCAGGATTACCCCTGCGGAAAAAAGCCTCAACGTCAAAAGCGGGCATGTTCACCACACCGTAAAAGTGCTGGACACCCTTACCCTTAACGTCAAAATCAACCGGAATACGCTCAACGACAATCTCGTAGGGGGCATAATCCTCCCTAATCGTAAAATTGTTGGACGGATTCTTTATGAATTCATCCTTGAGCATATTGTAGGTAGCTTCCGTAAAGAGAATGTCCGTTCCGCAGGCCTTGTTGGAGCTTTCGGTACGGGATGCAAAGTTTACGGAATCTCCTATGGCGGTATATTCCATCTTCTCCGAACCGCCCATAATTCCGCAGGTAGCGCGGCCAGTGTTTATACCGCAACCAATGCGGATGTAGGGCTTGAACGAAGCATGGGCATCATTCTCGTGCTGGGCAGTGTATTCCATTGCGTCCTTGTTGTACTTCATAAGGGCATAGCGCATGGCAATAGTACCCATAACAGCGTTAAGGGCATCCTGCTTTACGTGTGCAAGATGAACCTTCTGTGCATCAAGACGGACAGGGCTTCCTTCGGGCAGGTGCTCAAATTCAAGGCTGTCCTCCCTCATAAGACCCCAAACCGCCATAATTGCGTCGCCTTCAAACTTGTCTATGTTGCCCCCGCTAAGAGAAACACACTCAACCATGCGGGCCATGTAGTCATTCAAAAAGTTAATGATTTCCTTAGGAGAATCGTCCCCAAACCGCTTGTTAAAACCGTCAGAAATAGAGGTAAAGCCGCGGATGTCGCTAAAGAAAATCGTAATGTCCTTAAGGTGTGGCTCAAAATCTATTTCCTTACGGGCTATAGCTTTAGCAACATTCTTGTTTGTAAAGCGGGCAAAGGTGTTCAAAAAGTCAAGCTCGTCCTTGGTGCTCTGGTTAAGAACGCCAATCTCGTCCAAACGGTTGGAGCTAAGACGCTTTAGCTGCCTTTCCTCCAGGTCAAAGTTTCCGCTCTGAATCTTGTCCGCAACAATGGCCAGCCTTCTAAGATGGCGGGAGATTGCATAGCGGCCAAAGAAAAGAATTGCAATTATAGAAAGGAAGAAAACCACAAGCGTAAGGTAGATGTTATTGCGCCTTGTAGTCTCAACACCTTCAAGAATATAGGCAAGCGGAACAGTCGTAAGAACGGAAATGTCCCCAATAGCAATCTTGCAGTAAGCCCCGTAAAAATCCTTGTGGGAAACCTCCAGATTTCCAAGCTTCTTTATAAGAAAGTCGTGGTCAGAAATAAAAGTAAAGACTTTTTCCACAAAAGCGCTAAAAGAAAAGAGCTTTTTCTCCCCCGCAATATCTGCAATCAAAGAAGAAGTGACCAATTCGCCAAGGGCAGGAGCCTCCGGGTCTTCAAAAGGAATCTGCCTGCTGTCCGTCCCGTTCTTGTTCTGGGTACGCATAATGCGCACAAGGGGATAGTTCCTCATGCTTTCTCCGCGCAAAATCCTTTCGGTAAGCGGATGCACAAGAAGCTCGTCGGAATCATTTATAAGAAAGCTGGTGTTGGTGGAATTGGAGCTTATTATTTCCAGTATGGAATCCAGAGAGAAAGTAATGGCACAGGTCTGGTCAAAGCCGTTTTCCTTGTAAGGGAAAAAGACCGTCATCATGGGAAGGGCAAAAAACGGAGAAGGATTGGTTGCAACCGTCTCTCCCGCACAAGAACGCCTTACAACGGGGGCCGCAGTCTGCAAAAAAAGGTCCAGAACGGAAGGATCTGCCTCGTGGGTAATAAAAAACTGCTGGTTCAGGATGCTCTGGTTGCGGCTGGCATCGCTACCGTAGCCCATAATGTTCACGGCCGCAATGTCCGGATTACGCTCAAAAAAGAAAACCTCCGCCTGGGAAGCAAGGGCCTGGGAAGAATTTCCTGCTGCATTCCTAAGGTCCAAAAGCTGGAAGACGTTGGAGCGCACGGTGGCAAGCTTGTCCTCCACAGTCTTTGCAATGCGAACGTTGGTAGAAAGGTTTGCATCTTCTGCGGTACGGCGCACATCCTTACCAATAAAATAACTGTTAAGGTAAGTTACAAGACCAAGAGAAACTAAAACTATAAGACCAATAATAAGGGCCAGCTTTACGCCTATAGGAAAAAGAACCTTATGCCTGCTTTCAGACTTTTTATTTTTCTTCATTTTACCCATAAAAGTGCCCATTTTTAACCGTGCCTTCAAAAAAAACACTCCTCCACCCTTCTTTATCGGCAAAACTTAACTTTATATTTATACTTCGCAGCTAATATAAAATAATCTGAATTTTCTGATTTTTTTGAATTTTTTGGAGCGCAATGATTGGTTTACTGTCCTTGTCATTAGCGCCATGGAGGGCGCGTCAACTGTTAGCAAAAAGGTCTGTCAAGTTTTCGCCAGAAAACTTGAGGGTAAAAAATGACAAGGAGGTCATTTTTTACCCGCTTTCCAGGGTTCCGCTTTCGCTCCATTCCTACGGAACGGCTGCGCCGCCCTTCCAATCGGGGCTAGGCTTTGTTTTGCAACGGATCCGAAATTTCTATTTTGCAATATGCATAATTGCCTTCCAAATTTTCATTTGGATAAACGAATGCTTCTATCTCACCTTTTATCTCGGATAGTTCACAATCAAAAGAAATTGTTATTACAGATTTAAACAAATACTCAAGTCCTTTTCTGTATAAGGACATATTATTGGACTTAAAAAGAGTGTCCAAAGATTCTTTGTTATATCCGGCAGGAAATTCAAAATCATTAAACCGGAATATCAAATATGTTACATCTTTATCTTTCTTTATTTCCGGTTCCGCACATTGAATTAAATTCTCTTGCCGCTCCCTAAACAAACCAGTATTAGCATAAGCTTTTTGTATCTTAACAATTTGCTCTTCTATAGCACTACCCCTAAGCAATACCAAAAGCCCCTTAGACTTTCTTCCTCGGTTTGTAATTGCAATATAGAATTCCTTGGATTCCAGAGTCGGAAGGTTTCTGCAATGGGAATCGAACTCAGGAAGCTTTTCACTTTCAAGCGGAATTAAAATTTCTTTATTGTATTTTACAATCTTTTGCCCAGTGATTTTTTCTTCAGGAAAAACAAGCTCTTTTGGAAATAATTTTTCGGCGCAGTCTTCCATAAAAGTGTAGTCTTCCCCTAAAACAGAAAGGCATTTTTCTTTATCAGCATGTATACAAGAGAGTTCACCTTCGATTTTGTATTCCTGATGATTTTTGTATATGGCAGCAATTTCTTTGCCATTTCTAAAGGCCTGAACCTTCAATTCATCGCTGTCAAAAATCTGTATAGAAATAATGTCTTCATTTATTTTGCACGAAAGTTTTTTTGCAACAGAGGGAATTTCAACATTGTTTTCATCGTAAATACAAAAAGCAGAGTTTTGTGCCAATGGAAAATATTTTATGCTGACTGTATCATATATCTTTCCAGATTTTTTTCTTTTTAATGATTCATAGTCTGCATAAACCATAGAATGATACAGTTGTTCAATTTTTTCAAAATTACTTTCATTTTTTATTAGAATAGAATTTAAGAAATATCCCATTTTTTATTCTCCTACGCACTAGCCTTCCCCATCAAGTGGCCCAGCGGATTTTGGCAATCTCTTCCACGCGGTCTATTTTTTCTTCTATTAAATTGTAAGCGTCACGGTTGGCGGATTTTAAGCCCCTTACCTTGCCAAGCCACTTTTCAAAGGCCAGGCGGTTCTTTTTGCTTGCGAGCTTTTTTAGCGTAGCAGGAATGAGCTTTGCAAAGGAGCATGAAAGGTCATTTTTTTCCGCAACCCTTTGCAAAAGCTCCCCAAGTTCCTCTTCTTTTGTTGCACAGGCACATGGAAAAAGAAGTGAATAAAGGGCCTTTGCTTCTGATGCAGAAAGAGTCTCCGTAAGAGAGTTTTCCTTGAGCACAAAAAAATCATCTGTCTGCACCTGAATTTTATTTCCGCAAACTTCAAATTCCAAAAATGTCTTTCCGTCACTGGAGCAATAAGAAGCGCTGCTTGCCTTTTTTAGCCTTTCCCTGCAAAAGCGCTGCCTGAACAAAAGCAAGAGTTCCTTCTTTGCAAAGATTGACTCTATTTCTTCTGCCGACTTTTTGTTGGACTTTCTTGAAGTGTCTATGCAAAGAATAAATTCAATGTCGCTGTTTTGCCTCTTGTTGCTTTGCTTGCCGCCCCGGTAAGTGGTGTATTCATTTGTAACAACGGAAACGTAGCCCTTCTTCATGCAAATTTCGCACATGGAACTAAAGGGAATGATTCCGTCCGTTGAATAGCTTACCAGTATATACTTTGCGTCCAGGTTCTGCACAAGGTCTGCAAAATACTGGGTGGCGTCTGCCCTGCTGCAATACGGCGAGCGTGTCTGAACCCAGTCGTGGCGGATTCCGGCCTTTTCCCTTAGCCTGCCGCTTTCGTTAAGTTCCAGGGAAGGGGCTATAAAGTCCCACTTGGCAATTGTGTTAAGCATAAAATAATTGCTGCCGTACTGGTGCTGGTTGTATGGCGGGTCAAGGTAGGCAATGTCTATGCCGCGCAAGTCCTTGGCAAGCTCGTTGGCATTTTCCTTAAAGACGTGGCAGGGAAAATCAGAGTCAATCAGCTGGGGAAAGTGCAGCTCGATGGGGGCCAGAATCCTCTTTAGTGCATCTTTTCCGTGCCCCCCGAATTCCTTGTGGAAGGCCTTAAAAACCCCGGATGTGTTGGTGTGGGTTGCCGCCTCGTACAAAAGAAGTGCCAAAAGAAGGTATCGTGCCGAAAGGATTTTCTTGTCTTCTGAATGGGAAGGATAATTTTCTTCTATATAATTGCGGATTTTGTCTATGTTAAGGGCGTTCTGCCTGGTGTAAAAAAGGCGCTCGGTTCTAAAGTCTGCCTTTTCTATGCTGAATTCCTTTGGAGCGTAATACTTTGCAATGAACTGCTTTTTCTTTGCAGGCGCAGGAAGGGAATTTATCTTTTTTAGGAGCGAGCAAAACTTTTCTTCTGAGCCAAAAATCTTTTTTATGTCGGACTTGCCAACGGTAAGGAATGCCGTGTTGATTATCTTTGCATAATATTCCCAGTCGTTGCTAAAAACCTCAAATCCCAAAGACTTTGCAAAGCGGGATACTACCCCGCTGCCCGAAAAGGCATCAAAAAACTTAAGCCCCGGCTTTAAGCTGGCCCCGCATTCCTGCATGGCCTTGTAGATAAGAGTAAGCAGCTTGCGCTTGTTTCCTATGTAGGCAATTATCTGCTCCGTTAAATACGCTGTCCCAAATTCCATTTTCCCAGTATAGCAAAAGTCAACAAATTTAACAATTGACACTTTGTTACCAGACCAGAAATCTGTTTTCTGTTCCGCGCCCAGGCAAATCCGTCTGAAAAAAAACAACTGTTGAAAATTGGGGTTCTTAGGGGCTAGCCCCTAAGCGGTGCTGGAAAGGTAGGGAGGTTTGGAGGGGAGGAAAACCCGCTTCCGAGTAGAGGTTTTCCTCCCCTCCAAGTCTGGGGTCCAAGGGCCTCCCTTGAAAACAAAAAGTGGACAAAATGGAAATTTAAGTGTACAATTAACTATCACTTTTATTCACAGGAGTTTTTGATGAAAAGATCGGTTTTTAGTTCCATTGTCCTTGCAGCAAGTATACTTTTGCTTTTAGTTTCATGCAAAAAGAAGGAAGAAAAAAAGAAGGACAATACGCCGGAAGGTTTTGTAAGGATTTCCGCGGGAACTTTTAAGATGGGAAGCAAGGCAGGAGACAAATTTGAAAAACCGGCTCATCAGGTAAAACTCACCCACGACATCTACATGAGCGACCACGAACTTACCCAGGCTGAATACAAGGCCTACTGCATATTCGGAAGTTCCCAGCCGTCAGAAAAGCTTGGGATTGGAGACAACTACCCGGCCTACTACGTAAGTTCCTACGATGCGGTGGTCTACTGCAACCTAAGGAGCATTGCGGAAGGTCTTGAGCCAGCATTTTCCATGGACGGAGTAACGGACCCCCGCGAATGGAAGGGCATAGTTGAAGGTGCCGATGCAAACGCAGGACGTTTCTGCGGTCCAAAGAACGGAAGCAAGGAATGGGACGCTATCATAATGAACACTTCGGTAAACGGCTACAGGCTTCCAACCGAGGCTGAATGGGAATACGCGGCATGTGCAGGCGCAGACGGTTCGGAAAAGAGCCTCTGGGCAGGTACGGACGACAGTTCTATCCTTGGCCAATACGCTTGGTACAGGGAAAACAGCGGCAAAAAGATTCATGAGGTAAAGGGCAAGCAGCCCAACGCATGGGGACTCTACGACATGGCGGGCAACGTCTGGGAATGGTGCTGGGACTGGAGCAACACAAACGAGCCCTACACGGAAGAAGAGCAGACTGACCCCACTGGAGCTACAGAGCCGGACAAGAAGAACGGGCGCATAGAAAAAAGCGGTTCCTACCTTTCCGCAGACATCTACTGCCGCACATTCAACCGCTACAGCAACTACCGCAACTACCGCTACAGCGATGACGGAATACGCGTCTGCAGAACTGCAACCAACGCAAGGTAAGAGCCGCCATGAAAAAATGGTATGACGAAGAATACGAGTTTACCGTTGAAGTAACAGGATTTCTGCACGGAAAGCGCACCGAGCGCTACTGCCGCAACGGGGAGGAAGTTGGGGACAAATACACATGCACTTACGGCTGCCCTGTTAACAAAGACGGATTTGGCATCTGCTCCAAAACCATGATGATGCTTTACCCGCTTATGGAAGCCGTAAGAAGCGGCGGAGACCTGGAAAATCTTGGCGGAGACGGAAAGTATTCAAAGACAATAGTCTGCCCGGACGGTTGCGTAATGTTCAAACTTACCGCAAAGCCTTTGGGGAATGAAAACTTCCACAAGGGCAAATTCTGGGACTACCCGGACCAAACGTCTGCAGAAAGCTGAACAAAATGAATTATTCCGCAAAAAATACCACTGCCACCTTTTAGGGAAACGCTGACTTATGGCATCGTGCCAAGTCCAGTAATGACATCACTCTGGCTTAATGAGTGATTCCTTAGATTCAGATTTTGCAATAAGTAGAATCATCGCTATCAAGACAAGGGGAAAGATGCTTCCCACCAAAAGGCCTTTCTTAAGGTTGTTGCCAAAAATCTGAGAAATGTTCCCCACAAGAACAGGGCCTGCCGCACCACCCAAGTCGCCAGACATTGCAAGCATTGCAAAAAGCGCAGTTCCGCCTTTGGGAATTCTTGGAGAACAAATGCTTATTGTTCCAGGCCACATTATTGCTACCGAAAAACCGCAGAGGACGCAGCCCAAAAGACCAAGCACCGGAAGCTTAGAAAGGGAAGCCAGCAAATAACTTACAACGCTCAAAATTCCAGAAAAAATCATAAAGCGCATAAGGTTTATTCTGTGGCCAAACTTTCCAAAGATTGCACGGATTGTTCCCATAGAAACGGCAAAGAGGCAAGGGCCTGCAAGATCGCCTATGTTTTTGGAAAGACCAAGAGCCGACTCCGCAAACGCAGAAGCCCATTGTGCCATAGAAAGCTCCGAAGCCCCCGCGCAAACCATAAGGATTATTGCCACCCAAAAAAGCGGCAGCTTGAACAGAGCCACAAGCCCCATCCCCTTTTCGCCGTTGTTGGGCCGTTCAATTGGACAGACTAAAAAATTGTAGATGTTAAAAAGCGGTATTAAAGCCCAAATGCAGGAAAGGATTTTCCACTTGTCCATGCCAAAGAACCTAAAGAAAAGCGTAGAAACAATAATTACCCCAACGGAGCCCCAGCAGTAAAACGAATGCAAAAGGCTCATAACCGCTTCCTTGTGTTCAAAGGGGCATGCCTCCACAATGGGGCTGCCAAGCACTTCAACAAGACCGCTTCCAATGGCATACACAACAACGCTCACGATTATTCCAACAAAGGGTTCAGCAAAAAATTCCGGCAGGAAAGCAAGCAGAATAAGGCCAATGGCAGAACACAGGCATGATGTTACAATGCATTTTCTGTAGCCAATTTTATCCACCACTTTAGCGCAGATTATGTCTACAACAAGCTGGGTTATAAAAAACACCGCAGGAATAAGGGCTATTTTTCCAAGCGTTACGTCATAAGTTTTGTTGAACATCAAAAACAAAAGCGGCGTAAAGTTGGCTGTAACAGCCTGTGTTATAAATCCAAGATAGCAGGCAAGCAGCGTTCTATTATATTTATTCTGGCTTTGGCTCATGGCAATCTCCTTGATGAATCTAAAATATCACAATTCAATCATCAAAAAATACAAAAAATCACTTTTTTTATTGTAAAAAAACACAAAATTTACGAAAAAAACATCGCCACAATTTTATTTGCCAAATTGTACATATATAATGTATAATTAAGAAAATGGATTGCCCAAGACATGGAGGACTTTGACAGCAAAATGTCTTACTCAATCATAAGTGTGCTTGCATTTATACTCAATCTCATAATAAACCATGAACCTCTCAGGCATTTCAAAATCTATTCAAAAGAGAAGAAGTCCGAACATCTTACAGCCATACGCTACAGCCATTTTCTTACGGCGGCAAACTGCTACTTTATTACGGATATAATATGGGGAATTTTGTTCGACTACCGCAGCAACGACACTGTATTAGCTTTCTTGTATTGGGACTGCACCCTCTACTTTGCATTTTTGTTCCTGACCATAGTTACGTGGATACGATATATTGTTGCCTACCTGAACAAAAAGGGGCGGCTAAGCAAAATCTTTATCAAATTGCAATGGATTCTATTCGCGATTGGACTTATACACCTTATACTCAACCCCTTTCACCCCTTGGTTTTTTCTTTTAATGCAGAACATGAATACGTAACTGGGCCGGGAAGACATACGTCTTTTATCCTTCAGCTGACCCTGTATACGCTGACTACAATATATATGTTCTATATAGCATGCAAATCAAGCGGCGGAAACAAAGTGCGGCACATAGCGGTCGGCACAACCTGCCTTGTAATGAACATATTCCTTGTGCTGCAGATACTCAACTCAAACTATCCTTTCTATGCCATGGGGCTTTTAATAGGAATCTGTGTAATTCATTCCTTTGTTGAAGCCAGCGAGATGAAGGAAAAAGAAATCTATGACCACATTGCAACAAGTCTTGCGGAAGATTACGAGGCCTTGTACTACATCAATATAGAGACAGGTGAATATCTGGAATTTTCTACAAACCAGGAATATGACTCCATGAATGTTCCTGTAAAAAGCCGGGATTTTTATGCCGAAGTCCAGGCAAACATTGACAAATATGTGCATCCCGATGACAGGGAATTTGCAAAGAGCATACACAGCAAAGAGGCCGTGCTAAATAACCTTGTGAACAAAAAGTCATATTCATACAAATACAGGATAATGGTTGGCGGGCAGCCAAAGTACTTCCAGTTCACGGTGATGAAGACCAATAACGGCATGGACTTTATTCTGTATGGAAAGAATATAGATGATGAAATTATCGCTAATAATATGCTACTAGAAAAACAGAAGAAACACATTACCTTTAGCCAGATAGCGGAACTTCTTGCCGTCAACTACGACGTAATCTATTATGTCAATGCAGAAAATTCCAGTTACATCAGCTACGAATGCAGGAACATTTACGGCCATTTGGACATGCAGAAATCCGGTGATGATTTTTTTGCAGACGCCAAAAATGACATTTCAAAGATTGTCTATAAAAGCGACCAGGACATTGTGCTTGCATTTATAGACAGGGACCATATAATCTCTACCCTCAAAGACAAGAAAAGCTGCAGCACCGAATACCGCATTATGGCATTCAAAAAAACGCATTATGTAAGAATGACAGTGCGAAAGGCAGCCGATGGAAAACACTACATCTTTGGCATTGAAAACATAGATAATGAAGTAAAAAAAGAAAAGCAGCACCTTAAGGAACTGAATACGGAAAAAGAACTTGCAAGGCGCGATGAACTTACGGGTGTAAAAAACAAGACCGCGTATAATGAACTTGAAAAATCAGTCCAGGCAAACATAGACAACGGAATGGATTACCTGCCATTTGGACTTGTTGTGTGTGATGCCAACAATTTAAAGAAGATAAACGATACGGAAGGCCATGTTGCTGGTGATGAATACATCAAAAAATCAGCGATGCTTTTGTGCGACACATTTGTCCACAGCCCGGTGTTCAGGTTTGGTGGTGATGAATTTGTTGTCTTCCTAAGGGGCAACGACTATATAAACAGAAAGATGCTAATGGAAGCTTTGCATTCCCAAGTTAAGAGCAACCTAAAATCGGGGGCAGGTCCAATCTTGGCATCCGGCATGGCAGAATACACCCCGGAAACCGACACCCTCTTTTCGGAAATATTTGCCCGTGCGGACAAGGAAATGTACAAAAACAAGAGGAAGCTCAAGAAGGAAGAAAGCAGCCTTAGATAAAAAACAGCAATCGTTTTTATTACCAATGTCATTAACATAAAAAGCTGTCATGCCGAACTAGATTCGGAATCTATGCACCACATATGGCGTAGATGCTGAAATTGGTTGCAAGCAACCGCGCTCAGCATGACATTACTTTCAGGACAGCACCCTCTCTTCAATATCGTAATTTGAGATTCTGAGTCAAGCTCAGAATGACACAAAGTTAATGGCAAACGTTTTAATTAAAATTCTTTATAAGATGAAACTTTTTGTTTCCCAACGGAATATCATTTAGTTGGCCAATGACTTTGTAGCCATGCTTTTTGTAGAAGTCTGGAGCCTGCCACGACATTGTGTCTACGTGTACGGAATGGCAGCCCCGCTTTTTTGCTTCCGATTCTGCCGCCTGCAACAGTTTTGACCCCAGCCCCTGCTTGCGGTATTTTGAATCAACCCAAAGGATGTCTATGTGCATCCAGCCCCAATAGGTTCCGCCCAAAATTCCTGCAATTACATTTTTGTCTTTATCGTATTCCACAATATTCAAAAGAAGGTGATTGTCCGGGCCAACCTTTTCGTCGTTGAACTTTCGCAGTGCATCATTTACAAAATTGATTTCTTCTTCGCTTGGACTAAAATTCATTCCGCAACTCCTGCTTAGAAATTATTCAATTACTGTGTAAAAGGCAAGTGCAGAAGTTAATAAAAGTTAGTAAATTCAAATGTAAACAAGAAAGCACTTCCATTCCCGGCAGAAAACGCGTCAAAAAAGCAAGGGTTGTTTGCAACCCCTAGCGCAGATACAAAGTATCTGACTCCCTTCGGGGCTTGAAGCTACGCTGCCGGGTTCGCACCGCGCAAATGCTTTTTTGCCACGTTTCCCGCCTCCATTCCAGTGCTTTCTTAATATATTTTTTTGCAAACAACTATTGAAAATATGTCCTTAGCTTTTACACCCATTAGGAACAAGTTAGGATATGTGCTATAATTTACAGGATGAAAGTTTTTAGTCTTGCAGAAAGAATTTATGCCGCAGTCCGCCTTATTCCCCGCGGGAAGGTTGCCTCTTATTCGCAGATTGCAGCCCTTGTCGGTAACTGTAACTTGCGCCGCTACGTGGGGAATGCCCTACATAAAAATCCAAGCAATTCCTTTACGCCATGCCACAGGGTTGTAAACGCAAAGGGCTATTGTTCCGGAAGCTTTGCATTCGGGGGAAGCCTTGCCCAAAGGGAAAAGCTTGAAGCGGAAGGGCTTGTCTTTACAGACGGCCATGTGGACATGAAAAAGTATGCAATCACCCAGGATGATTTTGAACTTATGCGCCTGGAACTAGAAATGCAAGCTGACAAAATTCCGCAAGATGGGAAATGCAGCCACAACAGATTGTCCCTATAATGCAGTTATACAAGAGGCAAGGAGAAGACGGGATGGAATGGATTTCGGCAATGCAGAGGGCAATTGACTACATAGAAGCCCACCTGTTGGAAGAGATTAACTATGAAGACGTGGCAAAGAGTGTGTACAGCTCAAGCTACGAGTTTCACAGGGCATTCAGCTTTCTTACGGGTATGACCGCAAATGCCTATATCCGTAACCGCAGGCTGTCTTTGGCTGCAAGGGAAATTGTGGAAACTGGCGGCAGGATTACGGACATTGCATTCAAGTACGGATACGAAACACCGGAAAGTTTTACAAAGGCATTTACCCGCTTCCACGGGGTTGCACCCAAGCTTGCACGAGATGAATCCACAAGGCTAGTCCTCTTTAACCCTCTTGTAATCAAACTAACCGTTGAAGGGGGAAAGTCTATGGACTACAGAATCGTAGAGGCAGAGGCAAAAAAGTTTCTTGCCCTGGTAAGAAGTTTTAGGAACGAAATCATCAATGATGACGACAACCACGAAGTTGCAGATTTTTGGGGAGAAGTAGAGGAAAAGAAGATGCTCACGCCTGCCCGCATGCTTAGGAAAGAAGGCACGAGAGACCTTTACGGCCTTTGCACGCCAACAAAAGCTGGCTCAGAAAGCTTTGACTACGGGATAGGCATTCCCATAGACAAGGACACCGCCGACTTTGACCTTGAAAAGATGAAGCAGGCGGGATTTTCTCTCTGGGACGTAAAGCCTGCAACTTATGTTGTTTTTGACTGCATGGGTAAGGACGCAGACTGCATCCGCGACACCTGGGCAAAGTTCTACAAGGAATTCCTTCCGCAGATGGGCTACGAGGCCGCAGACGAAACAGACTACGAGCTTTACTTTGACGCTGCAAGTCCAAAAAGCCGCCCAGGCTTGTTCTGCGAGCTTTGGATTCCCATAAGGAAGAAGTAGGAACAAACCATTACAGAGCCATGGATGGCGACTTAGCAACATGCAGAAGTGCACAGCGATTCTGCAATCTCTCAAAAATCCATGTAGGGTTTTTCTTCGTACTTGCCGACCATTGCAGAGCCATGGATGGCGGCTTAGCAGCATGCAGAAGTGCAAAGCACTTCTGCAATACCAAAAAAAAATCCACGGAGGGATTTCCTTCGTACTTGCCAACCAATAAAAAGCCCATGGAGGGGCGCTTAGCAGCATGCAGAATTGCGCAGCGATTCTGCAATCCTTGGAAAATCCAAGGAGATTTTTTGTTGCTTGCCAACCATTACAGAGCCATGGATGGCGACTTAGCAACATGCAGAATTGCGCAGCGATTCTGCAATACCTGGGAAAATCCAAGGATGGATTTTTCCAGGTCGTACGCCGCCATGGAGCCCCGGCAGTACCGGCCGAAGGGCGGTATGAGCGTTAGCGAAGGGCGGAACGGCGGGGGCGCAAAGGCCTGTCCGGTCGAATTAGCCATGGCACAAAATGGTAGAGCCATTAGGACTACCGTCCTGAAAAGTACCGTCCAGAAAATCACCGTCAAAAAAAATGCCAGTCAGAAGCCAAACTAAGCCCTTCTGAAAAAGCCCAAAGAGGGTCCAAACGGTTGAAAATAAATAAAGTTTGGTATATAATTCTTGCCAAAGGATTGCAAAAAGGCAAAAACGGCTATGTTACGTTGTAAAGCAACCGTTGCGCCAAACATTCCTTACAGCAAGGAGTTTTTAATGAACGTTTCTGACATTAAACATGCCGGAATTAAGGCATGGGTTGAAGAATGTGTTAAGATGTGCGAACCAGACAATGTTGTTGTCGTTGACGGTTCCACAGCTGAATATGACCGCTTGATGAAGATTTGCGTAGACAAAGGTCTTGCAACTCCTCTTGCAAAAAAGCCGCACAGCTTTTTGTTCCGTTCACTTCCAAGCGATGTAGCCCGTGTAGAAGGACGCACATTCATTTCTTCAGTAAAGGAAGAAGATGCTGGTCCAACAAACCACTGGATTGACCCTGTAGAGCTTAAGGCAACAATGAAGGGTCTTTACACAGGTTGTATGCACGGCCGCACAATGTACGTAATTCCGTTCTGCATGGGACCTCTCGGTTCACCAATCGCAAAATACGGTATTGAGCTTACAGACTCAGAGTACGTTGTTCTTAACATGGACATCATGACCCGCGCAGGCGAAAAGGTATGGCAGTACGTTGGCACAGACGGCGACTGGGTTCCATGTCTCCACTCTGTTGGTAAGCCTCTCAACAACGGCGAAAGCGACAACGGCATCTGGCCTTGCGCAGACGTTGAGCACAAATACATTTCTCAGTTCCCGGAAGAAGGACTCATCTGGTCTTACGGTTCAGGCTACGGTGGAAACGCATTGCTCGGAAAGAAGTGCTTTGCCCTCCGCATTGCTACAGTTCTTGCACGCAAGGAAGGCTGGCTTGCAGAACACATGCTTATCCTTAAGCTTACAAACCCACAGGGCGAAGTTAAGTACGTTACAGGCGCATTCCCGTCTGCTTGCGGTAAGACAAACCTTGCCATGCTTATTCCTACAATCCCTGGCTGGAAGGTCGAAACTGTTGGCGACGACATTGCCTGGATGAAGTACGGCGAAGACGGCAGACTTTATGCCATCAACCCGGAAGCAGGTTTCTTTGGCGTTGCACCGGGAACATCTGCAGAAAGCAACAAGAACGCTCTTATCTCTGCAGAAAAGAACACAATCTTTACAAACTGCGCACTTACAGAAGACGGCGACGTTTGGTGGGAAGGAATTGGCTATCCTGCAAAGGGCAAGCTTGTTGACTGGAAAGGCCAGACACGCGATGCTCTTCCAAAGGACAAGTCTCCTAAGGGCGAAGAATTTGCACACCCCAACGCACGCTTTACAGCTCCTGCAAAACAGTGCCCCTGCATTGCATCTGACTGGGAAGATCCAAAAGGCGTACCGATCAGCGCAATCCTCTTTGGTGGCCGCCGTCCATCTACAATCCCGCTTGTTCACCAGGCACGCAACTGGAACCACGGTGTATTCCTTGGCTCTATCGTAGGTTCAGAAATTACAGCTGCATCTACAATCAACGCAGCAGAAGTTGGTAAGATCCGCCGCGACCCGTTCGCAATCCTCCCATTCTGTGGATACAACATGGGGGACTACTTCCAGCACTGGATCGACGTAGGGGCCGCGGCAACGGACAAGGACAAGCTTCCTAAGATCTTCTACGTTAACTGGTTCCGCAAGGACGAAAACAATGCAGACCTCCCAGGAGGATTCATGTGGCCAGGATACGGCGACAACAGCCGCGTACTCGCATGGATTTTTGACCGCTGCGACGGAAAAGACAACTTTGTTGACACACCAATCGGCTATATGCCAAAAGAAGGCGCTCTCAACACAGACGGTCTTGCAGACTACTACAAGAAAGTTCTTCCAGAAATCACAAAGGTTGACAAGGAAGGATGGCTCAAGGAAATTAAGGATATTCGCGAGAACCACTATCCAAAGTTCGGAAAGCACTTGCCAAAAGAACTTTCAGAATGTCTCGATGACCTTGAAAAGAGGTTGAACGCTTAAGGTTCATGCTAAGGTTCACGCCTAACAGCAAAAACTAAGGCAAAATCTAAGGCAAACCACCCGCTCCTTCATCTTTGTAGGGGCGGGTATTTTTTTACAAGGAGAAACACATGCAAAGATCAAATGCAAAAGCAAATGCACTTGTAAGCATAGCAGGCATGGCAATGGCTCTGGCACTTATTGCATCCGCATCTCTTTTGCAGACGGGTTGCAGCAAAAAGCAAGGCGGCACAAACTCAAGCAATGATGGGGCAGCAGAAAAAACAGAATCTTCTTCAACAGACTTGGTGGAACTTGCAGGCTCCACAAATGCAGGCAAAGCAGAAAGTTCATCCCAAGGCTCTACGGCAAACGCTTTGGCAGAAGATGCATCCGCTGCAGAAGGAACAGACTCTTTAGACACGGACATTGCAGAAGCAGCAGAAGCGGCAGAGCCTGTAAACGCTTCATCAGAAATCCTTCCGCCCCAAGGTTTTGATCCCTTTGCAAACCACCGCTCAAAAGTCGGTAGCACATGCTACACCTTCCCCATTTTCAGAATCTTCGGCTTTTCAAAAGACGGCAAGATGGCATACTCCTTGGAAGAAGACGTAGACGGCCGCGGTGGAACAATCATCCAGTACATGATTCAGGACCTTGTAACAGACAAAATTCTCTGGACAACAAAAGACGACACGGAAAACTGGACAGCCGAGCAAGACAGCATGGCAACCCTTACAACCTTCCTAATTTCACTCAACAACAAAAAAGCGGAACTCAAAAGCGCAATGCAAAAGTACGGCATAATCCAGGCAGACAGTGAATTCCTTCAGTTCCCCACAAAAGACGGCTACAGCTGCACCGCAAACATCCAGGACAAAACCAAGGACGGCGAAGACGACTGGCTTGGAAAAATCGACTACCAGATACGCGTAAAAAACCCCGCAGGAAAGTCAAAGACGGTCGCAAGCGCAAAGGACGAAAAGGCCTACCAGGTTGTGGTATGCGGCTACTTTAAGAACCCCTACGAAAACCGTCTGGCAATAATCTATGGAGAAGAAAAATACGTTTTTGAAGGCACGGGAATAAGCTACCACGTTGCAGGCTGTGACCTGTCCGAAGGAAGCTTCAATTAATGAATTTTAATTTTCTTGCGGCGCTTTCCTTTTGATTCGCTTCATTTCAACCGCAAAGGGAAAGTGGCCTTGTAGGTGGCAGTTCCGGGGTTCCGCGGGGCCCTACCCGCTCCATTGCTCCGCAACCCGCCTCCCGGCGGGCCCCTCCACCGCCTGCCGTGCCTAAATTTGCAAAGACCGCTCAAACCAAGGCCTTTGTCATCCAGCGTTTGCTCTTCCACCTCAGAAGCATTACAAATCCTCTCGTAGTCTCGTCAAGGGCAATGCCAAAGAAGCAGCCATATATTCCGTAGCCCAGCTTAATGCCCAAAATCCAGGCACCCAAAACCATTATGCACCAGTTGGAAAACATTCCGTAAAGAACCGGAAAGCGGATGTCCCCTGCCCCCTTTAGCGCACCAACATAAATCAGGTTAAGCGAGCGTCCAAATTCCAGCAGTATGGAAATAATAAGAACCTTGCTTACCATTCCAATAATTTCCTCGTTCTTGGTAAAAATGCCAATCGCAGGCCCCTTCACAAGATTCAAAAGGAGGACAAGCAAAACGCTTGCACTGGTTGCGCAAAGACCGTACTTAAAGACCTTCCTGTATGCAGTCTCGCTTTCCCCCGCGCCAACATAGTAGCCAGTCTTAATCTGAACCGCAGCCCCAATTCCTATTGCAATAATAAAGACAAAGCGGGCAAGGGTATTCGTGTAGACCTGGGCATCCATGGCATAAGTTCCAAGGGAAGAAATCATTGCCATAATAAAAATCTGCGAAACATTGTAGGAAAGGTTTTCACCGGCAGTTGGAATTCCAACCCTAAGAATCGTGGCAAAAACCCTCTTTGGAACAGAAAAAAGCTTTTCCAAGTTAAAACAGATGTCTTTTCGGCGCTTAATCATAAAACCAAGAATCACGCAAGAAACAGCCGTAGAAAGAAGTGACGCCCCTGCAACACCAGGAACACCCAGAACAGGAAGCCCAAACCATCCGTAAAGGGAAAGGGCGTTTCCCACAACATTTATCAGGTTTGCCACAAGGGTAACAACAAGAGTCTGCCTTGTATAGCCGTAGCAGCGGAGGATTGAACTCTGCAAAAGGCTTACCGCGTTAAAGATTGCCCCCGCACCGCCAAATATAAGGAAATACTCGCTTGCAAAAGAGCGCACTCTGTCTTCCAGCTTGTAGCAGCCAAGCAGGAGTGGGGTTCCAAAAAAGACGGCAAGGGTAAGCACAACCGCCAAAAGCAGGACCATTATTACGCTTGCCTTGGCAATATTGTTAAGCTCTTCCTTTGAACGCTCTGCGCCAAGATACTGGGCCAAGACTATGGAGCTTCCAATTACGACTATGTTAAAGAGAATCTGAAGGAAAAATATGTACTGCGCAACAAGGCCAACGCCAGCAACAGCCTCCTCGCAATACGTACTAAGCATGAAGGTGTCTACAAGAGAAACTACAATCCTAAGCAGCTGCTCCCCCGCAAGAGGAAGTGCCAGCTGTACCATGGGCAATGCGCCGCGTGATTTTTTTTGCATAAGCAAAGTACTAGCACACCGCGACTTTTTTTTCAATAGAAAAAAATTAAATAATTGCCCAAATTTTGCGATTTTTCACTTAAAAAAAATTTCATACACCCAACAGCTTGACTATGAAAAATCATTAAATTCAATTTTATAGGTAGAGATTCGGGGTGCAGTAAAGAGTAACTCAAGCAAGGCTTGTCCTACCGTTAAATCCTTTTGTAAACAAACTGGGGTTTTTAGGGGCTCAGCCCCTAAAACGTGCCGGGAAAGGGTGGGGTCTAAGGGGCGGGAAAAACCTCGCTTCGTAGTAGGCAGATTTTTTAACATTAAAAAATCTGGTCCCGCCCCTTAAATGCGGGGGTTGCAGGGGAACTCCCCTGTAAATACCAAGAATTTTCATACTCCACCTATAGGATTTTATTCAAAAATATGCTATAATAAATGCGAGAGGTAAAGAATGTTGGTTTCAACCCGTGGCAGGTACGCACTGCGAATCATACTTGAACTTAGCAATCATCCAAGAGAAGAATATGTTCCGCTCATAGAAATTTCCGAAAACCAGGGCATTTCTCTAAAATACGCCGAAGCAATCGTAGCTTTCCTAACAAAGGCAAACTTGCTGGAAGGCAAACGTGGCAAATCTGGCGGCTACAAGCTTGTAAAAGATCCGTCCCAGTACACAGCCGGCGAAATCCTAAGCCTAACGGAAGAAAGCCTTGCACCTGTTGCCTGCCTGAACGACAATCCCAACAAATGCCCCAAGGCAAAGACATGCAAAACCCTACCCCTCTGGGAAAACATGAATACGCTCATCCAGGACTATCTTTTTAGCGTATCCATAGAAGACCTTAACCACCCCAAGAAAAAACAGGCGGCAGATTAGCAAGGGGCCTGTTCCAAAAGTGTCATTCCGGACGCTACGCCACGACCATACACACTTGCTTTTGTCGTTCGTTTCGGAATCTATCAAGCTGGATGCTAAAATAAATTCAGCATGACAAACCGAGTTTTGAAACTGGCTAAAGGGAATTTCCGCTTTAAGCTTGAGCCTACGCGCCCCCAGTTGAACTAAAAAAAAGGAGTTGAAATGTTTTCCAAAGACAATACAGAACTTGCCCGCAAAAAATTCTTTGAGCAGTTTAAGGAAAAAACAGGACAGAATGTGCTTTCCGTAGAATTTGCAACCCTTACGGCTTCTTTGCAGACATTCAGCCTGTTGGAGCTTGACCCGCCACCAGGACAGAACGAACTTGCAGGGCTTCTTGTCTTCTGCGAGCAAAGCCTTTATTTTTACGTATTCCCCACAGACAACATTTTCCGTCTTGCAATGCAAAGAATGGCTGGCGACATGGAAAACAAGGAACAGTGCTTCTGCCTTTCGGAACTTAGCGACGTAAAGATTCTCTACAGGCCAAAAAAAAGCTTCCGCTTCCTCTTTCCAAAGCAAAGCAGAACAATTCTTGTAAACGCAAGGCACAAGGAAAAAGCAGCAGACTTTACCCTATGCCTTATGCACGACGCAGCCCCAATAATAGACCAAATTACATCGCGCCTGTCGCTTTCTTCCCAAAGGGTAAGCTGTAAAATATAATTCCCCAAAACAAAAAGGTTTTCAACCTTCTGTTATAATGGAAATTGCACAGACCA
>ODAI010860535.1_pt1 | contig 29411 bp, 28 predicted proteins | sample 1539321 | NCBI WGS metagenome assembly ODAI01 (sample SAMN02144231, study PRJEB22623) | gut metagenome | biome: sheep rumen | host: Ovis aries | place: New Zealand
CGATGGTGATGGCATCAGTCGTGCCACTCTGTCTGATACCTTTGGCCGTTACCAGGATTCCGTCAAGAAAAAGTCCTTCCAGTGGAGTTCTCAGGTAAAAGGTCACCGTGGTAAAGGCCGCTATTCTTTCAACTGCTTTGCTACGGGAGCTGAATGGCTGACGGTATTCCGTGATGAGGAAGGCCGTCTGTTCCAGCACACCATAACCATCAATGGTAACGACAACGACCACTATAACGATCACTCCGAAGAAGGAGGTGCCAAGCATGTTCACGATGTGCCAACAGGTACGCATGTCCGTTTTATCAATGTAGATAAGTTGACGGCAGATTTCTTTACCTCAAAAGATTTCATCAGTTACCTGCAAAAGGAGTTTGCTGTTTTCCTCAAACTGAACGAGAACCGTGGCTACTCGCTGACTGTAAACGGAATGCAGATAGACTGCAATGCAGTCATTGCGGAGTCTGACATCAAGACTATCCGAATCTATGACGAGAAGTTGAAGACCGGGCAGACGTTCACGCTCACCTTTATCCGTTGGCATGAGAAGATGAAGGAGAACTATAGCGTCTATTACTTGAATGACGAAGGTTTAGAGCGTTACGAGGAGACCACCCGACTGAACAAGAAAGACACAGGCTTTCATCATAGTATCTATGTGACCTCACCTTATTTCGAGTACTTTGCTCCTACACCCAAAGCCGGGACAGAAGACGGTGAAGGAGAATCTGGAAAATCAGAGGCCCAGCAGCAGATAGAGTTTGAAGGGCATCACGTGACGAAGACCGAGAAAGATAAAGTGTTCAAGGATTTGCGCAAGCAGGTTCAAGAATGGTTGTCCGAGAAACAGAAGTTGTTTATTGCAGAGGTAGGCGGAAAAGAACTGTGGACTAGGTTTGAGGCGAAGGGCGTTGTGGCACTGCCACAAAACGAATACGAACAACCTCTGTTCAATGAGCTGAAAGATACAGTGATAGGCATCTATAGTGTACAACCCAAGCTCTTCACCAACCTTGGCGATGACCAAGCCAAGGCATTGGTGGGCTGTTTGAAGCTCCTCTTGCAGACCAACAAGCGTGATGATGTCATCACTATCCTTGACGGTATCACAAAGATGAGCGATGCAGAACGGCACAAGTTGGCTGTGATACTTGAAACTACAGAACTATCAAGTATCACAAATACCATAGACCTTCTTCAGAACCGCATGAAGACAGTTTCTGCTCTGAAGGCGATGGTGTTTGATACCACATTGAATGCGTATGAGGTGGCAGATATACAAGAGATGGTAAGCAAAGCCTTTTGGCTTTTTGGTGAGCAGTATAACATAGTTACAGAGGCAGAGCCAGACTTCCAGCAGGCTTTGGAGGCATACCTTGAAAAGATCAGCAAGAGCAAGAAGACCAAGGGGGTAAGCAAGAGCCGTGCAAACAAGGAAAAGATCGACCACCCTGATGTCAACAAGGAGATGGATATCTTTGCCTTCCGGCAGAACAACTATTCCAAGACATTGGAAAACATTGTGGTTGAGCTGAAACGTCCCAATGTGAATTTGGGCGAGGTTGAGGTAAGTCAGGTAAAGGCCTATATGGGTTTGATTTATGACGAGTCCCGTTTCAATTCTCCCGATTCTCTGTGGACTTTCATTCTAGTGGGAAACGAATTTGACAAGACTCGTTATATAGAGCGAGAGCTTGATTCTAATAAGACATGGGGAAAGAAAAACCTCATTCAGCACGTTGACGATGCGGGGCAGCATTATGACATTTATGTCAGAACCTGGTCATCCATCTTTGACGAATTTGAGATAAGACACAAGTTCCTTCTCGATAAGCTGGAGATGAAGCGCAAGGCACTGACGGCGCAATATAAGAGTAAGGAGGATCTTCATAAGATAGTGGAAGAGGGTAAAGAATAGTAATAATAAATAGCAATATGATAAAGGACAAGATTTTTTCACTCCATAAGTTATTGGAAGAGTATGTGGGTGAACGAGAGGCGTTTAACTACCCTATTGTGGCAAACAATAGCTCCTTCTATGTTGTGCGTGAGAAAAATCCCAAGTACGTACAACCTTTTCTTAAGGAGTTGTTTAGTAATTGTGGGAAAGATGAGCATCCCCAAGTGATTTGCGTGGCAGCTACTGGAGCTTCTGGTAAGAGTGTTTTGGCAGAGTATATTTCCGCTGAAAAGCAGTGTCCTATTTTTAATCTTGGAGAGCATCCCGCAGTGGCAGATAGCGCATTGGTAGGAGTTCTCTACAATTCATTAGGACATGAGAATATGACGCCATTTCTTGGCGGACTCCATGAAGGACGTTCTTTGGTAATTATCGATGGGGCAGATGAAGGCATGGTGAAAGTGGGCAATTTTGATGCTTTCAAAAATTTTCTTAAAGGCATTGCAGACATTGCAAAGAAGAATCCAAGGACATCCTTCATAATCTTAGGACGCATCAGTGCTATGGAGATAGTACAACTTGTACTTGATGAATATGAGGTTAAAACTAGATGTGTGAAAATTGAAGCCTTCACAGAAGATCAAGCTAAAGAATTCATCAACAAGAGCACAGGCAAGAGTGATACCGATACAGCCTATAAGGAATTGCGCGACTATATCTTAGGCACGGTTGGTGATATTTTTAAGGATCAGCACGATATCAAGACTTCAGACTACCAGAAATTTATTGGTTATGCCCCTGTGCTGATGGCCATTTCAAAGCTTATCCTCGATGAGAAGAATCCACATCGATTATACCAAGAACTGAGCCGTCAAAATGTTAAGAGCATTGATTTGCTAATAGCCATTTGTGAGAGTATACTTCAGAGGGACAAGGGAGAAAAGATAAACCCGCTGTTACTCAAGGGACTTGTTGAGAACCGTAATGAAACCTTTAGCCAGCAAGTATATGAAAATGTTTATACTAACTCAGAGCAGTGTTACCGCGTGCTTGCGAAGGTTATGGGACAAAATGCCAATCTTTCCGTGACAGGTGACCGCGAATTCGATATGAAATATGAGGAACAGATAAAGACCTGGATAGAAGATCATCCTTTCTATGATTTGGATAAACATCGTATTCAGAATACTGTTTTCGAAAGCTATATCATAGCTACTCTCATACCAATAGCGGAATACAGAGTACTAGTCTATCAATACTTGCAAAGTATGTACAAGGATGCCTTTATGTTGTTTTACATCTATGATGCTTTGCGGCAAGGCAATAAAACTGTAGAAGAATCCTTCCTACCTTATCTATTGTCCTCTGCTCATTCACTGGACGATTCCGAGCATCGCGTTGAAGTTCAAATAGAAGAGGATGATTATGAGCAGAAACAGAGTTGTCAACCCACGCTTTGCCAGATATCTGTAAATAGTTACAATAAGCAATACGACTTTGAGATTGAAGTTCCAGAAGGGCAGTCGCTTTTCATAGGAGACGAAATATCCAATACATCTGTAGTGACCCCCTCTTTATCATTCGAACTTAATCGATTAGAGTCAACCTTAACAGCCCCAGTTTCAATACACTGCAAAACACTCTATTCCAAAGCTGGTGATTTTCGTGTTGAATATGCTCCGGCAAACGGCAGTAGCGGTGTGGTAGTTGACTGCGAAAATGTAGTGGCCGATTTTAGCAATAGCCAGCAATACCGATTCTATGTAGCAAATGGTAAAGATGTTTTCGTGTTGTTTACAGAGGATAATCCTGGATACCCCTTTGATAAATTTTGGAATGACGAGGCGAGGCAAACAGGACTTAATGAAGTACAGTTGAAGGTATATCAAAAATTACGTCGCACAATCAGCCTTTTCAAATCGCATAGCAAAGGACGACTAGCAAAATACAAGGATAAGATTGATAATCGTCGATGGTTGGGGAGCGCAGAATGGCAATTCCTTCTGAAAGCACTATTTGAAAATGGCGTTTTTTATGTTGAAGAGAACTTCTATTTCATATCTCCAGAGCAACTTAGTGAAAATTTGGGGGTATCTTACGACCAGCTTCGTAGTGGCGTTATGACAAATAAAATTGTCAACTTCATTAAAGAAATCAAACCGTAACTGCGAGACAAGCAAATCTATGACGAAAGTGGTTGTATCATTGGATTGATAAAAGAGAAAGAATTGTGGACAACGGCCTTTACGCTTAGGCTGGTTGTGGCGACGGGGTACCTCAAGGCATCACATATCTTGGTCACCTAAGCATAAGGGGCGGGGAACCCGCTGGTCTCTCATAAGATGTGCGAAAGCACTAAGGTTCAATAACAGCGGGCCACTCTTTTAATAGATAATAATATTGTTAAGAATATGAACATATTGGTGACTGGTGCCAACGGTCAGCTTGGCAATGAAATACGCATTGTATCAAGAAAATCAAAAGATAAGTACATCTTTACTGATGTGGTGGAGATGGAGGGTCAAGAGACCACAATCCTTGACATCACGAACATTGATGCTATCAGGCAGATAGTGAAAGAAAGGGAAGTAAAGGCAATCATCAATTGTGCCGCCTGGACGAATGTGGATGGAGCTGAAGCCCCAGAGAAATATGAACTGGTGGAAAAGCTCAATGCAAAGGCTCCAGAGAACTTGGCGATAGCTATGAAAGAGGTCGGAGGCCTGTTGGTTCACATCAGTACAGATTACGTCTTTGGTGGAGACCCTTATAACACGCCTTGTAAAGAAGACCAGAAGGGAACACCCACGGGAGTTTATGGTGTGACCAAGTTACACGGGGAGGAAAAAATACGGGCTACCGGCGTGGATTATCTTATCTTCCGCACAGCGTGGCTTTATAGCGAGTTCGGTAAGAACTTTGTGAAGACTATGCTCAATCTGACGGCAACAAAGCCTCAATTGAAAGTTGTTTTTGACCAGGTTGGGACACCTACTTACGCCTTTGATATGGCAAAGGCCATAGTTGATGTTATAGAGGAGCGAAAGTACAAAGGCAACACCGGTATCTATCATTACTCCAATGAGGGTGTGTGCAGCTGGTATGACTTCACCAAGATGATTGCAGAATACGCTGGTCAGACATCTTGCGATATCCAGCCTTGCCATAGCGATGAGTTTTCCAGCCCAGTAAAACGTCCGGCATTTTCCGTCCTTGACAAGACGAAGGTCAAGGAAACATTTGGCCTCAAGGTTCCTTATTGGACTGACTCGCTCAGAATATGTATGAACAATCTAAAAAAAGCATAAGATGAATGTAATAAAGACTGACATAGAAGGTGTGCTGATTATTGAGCCAAAGGTATTTGGTGATAAGAGAGGCTATTTTTTTGAAAGTTTCTCTCAAAGAGAGTTTGACGAGAAAGTTACTCATATTCTTGGTCATTCTATCAATTTCGTACAAGACAACGAAAGTATGTCCACATACGGCGTAATGCGCGGATTGCATTTCCAGCGACCTCCTTTTACGCAAAGTAAACTCGTGCGTTGTGTGAAGGGTGCTGTCTTGGATGTAGCTGTGGATATTCGCAAGGGTAGCCCAACATACGGTAAACATGTAGCTGTTGAACTGACAGAGGACAATCATCGCCAATTCTTTATTCCCAAAGGCTTTGCTCATGGTTTTGCGGTCCTTTCTGAGACGGCAGTCTTCCAATATAAGTGTGATGAGTTCTATCATCCAGAGGCTGATGGAGGAATCAGTATTTTGGATGATTCTCTTGGTATTGATTGGCGTATTCCAACCGAAAAGGCTATCCTTAGCGAAAAAGACACTAAGCATCCATTATTAAAAGATTTCGATAGTCCATTTTGATATCCGTGTAGATTTAAACTAAATAAGGGAAAGCGGGTCACTCTCTCGTAAGTATGTTAAAAGGTTATTAGTGACCTGCTTGTCCCTTTTAAAAAAATATTGAATTTATGAAGGGCATAGTTTTAGCAGGTGGCAGTGGTACCAGATTGTACCCAATTACCAAGGGAATCTCTAAGCAGTTGATTCCTATTTTCGACAAACCGATGGTGTACTATCCCATCTCAGTGCTGATGCTTGCAGGTATCAGGGATATATTGATTATCTCTACGCCTGATGACCTTCCTGGATTCAAACGGCTTCTTGGTGATGGCAGCAACTATGGTGTCAATTTCGAATACGCAGAGCAACCATCACCAGACGGTCTTGCTCAGGCTTTTATCATTGGCGAGAAGTTCATTGGTGATGATAGTGCCTGCCTCGTTCTTGGTGATAATATCTTCCATGGTGCAGGTTTTAGCCAGATGCTTAGAGATGCAGTACATACTGCCGAGGTGGATAAAAAAGCTACAGTCTTTGGTTATTATGTCAATGATCCTGAACGCTATGGCGTGGCAGAATTCGACAAAGAAGGAAACTGTCTCAGCATAGAGGAGAAACCTGCCAAGCCAAAAAGTAATTATGCGGTGGTTGGGCTTTACTTCTATCCCAACAAGGTTGTAGAAGTCGCAAAGAACATTAAGCCCTCTGCTCGTGGTGAATTAGAAATTACCACGGTCAATCAAAAGTTCTTGGAAGATGGTGAATTGAAGGTTCAGACTTTAGGACGTGGATTTGCCTGGCTTGATACGGGAACACATGATTCATTAGCAGAAGCATCAACTTATATTGAAGTCATTGAGAAGCGTCAAGGATTAAAAGTTGCCTGTTTGGAGGGTATAGCCCTCCGTAAAGGCTGGATTACTCCAGAAAAGATGCGCGAGTTAGCTCAGCCTATGCAGAAGAATCAGTATGGCCAATATCTTTTGAAGATGGCAGATGACTTCGAGAAGAATGGTGCGGGTAAAATAGATGAATTTTAAGGTTTCCCATTATGAACTATAAGAGAACAATTGTTATTACGGGTGGCGCAGGCTTCATTGGCAGTCATGTTGTCCGCCTCTTTGTAAACAAATACCCGGATTATAAGATTATCAATCTGGATAAGCTTACTTATGCCGGTAATCTTGCAAACCTTAAAGATATTGAAGACAAGCCTAACTATAAGTTTGTTAAGATGGACATCTGCGACTTTGATGGTGTATTGAAGTTGATGCAAGATGAAAAGGTGGATGGTATCATTCATTTGGCAGCTGAAAGTCATGTGGATCGTTCTATCAAAGATCCCTTCACTTTTGCTCAGACAAACGTGATGGGCACACTCTCTTTGTTGCAAGCTGCTAAGGCATATTGGGAGAGCCTGTCTGAGAAATATGAAGGAAAGCGATTCTACCATATCAGTACGGACGAAGTATATGGAGCCTTGCAGATGACCCATCCAGAAGGTATTGAGCCTCCTTTCACTACCAAGGCCTCAAGTGGTAAACATCATCTTGCTTACGGAGAGAAGTTCTTTACCGAAGACTTGAAATATCAGCCACACAGCCCCTATAGTGCGGCCAAGGCCAGCTCTGACCATTTTGTACGTGCATTCCACGATACATTTGGAATGCCCACCATTGTTACCAACTGCTCTAATAACTATGGCCCTTATCAGTTCCCTGAGAAATTAATTCCGCTGTTCATTAACAATATCCGCCATCGCAAACCTCTGCCAGTCTATGGCAAAGGTGAAAATGTGCGTGACTGGCTCTATGTTGTTGATCACGCTCGTGCTATTGATACCATCTTCCATAATGGTAAAATTGCTGAAACATACAATATTGGTGGTTTCAACGAGTGGAAGAACATTGATATCATTAAGGTCTTGATAAACACTGTTGACCGCCTACTTGGCAGACCCGAAGGTGCAGACATGGATTTGATAACTTATGTGACAGATCGTGCTGGTCATGACCTTCGTTATGCTATTGACAGTACAAAATTGCAAAAGGAATTAGGATGGGAGCCAAGTCTCCAGTTTGAAGAAGGTTTAGAGAAGACAGTAAAGTGGTATTTGGACAATCAGGAATGGCTTGATAATGTCACATCTGGTGATTATTTGAAATATTATAATGAAATGTATATAATTAAATAACTGTTCCTATGAAAATTATTGGAGTAATACCTGCTCGTTATCAATCATCAAGGCTTCCTGGGAAGCCCATAGTTGATATTTGTGGAAAGCCCATGATATGGTGGGTGTATCAAACCGTAAAGAAGTGTTATTTTTTATCAGATGTTGTAGTAGCAACGGATGATTCACGTATTGAAGAAATCTGCAAGAAGTATGATATGAATGTACTTATGACATCTGAAAATCACACAACTCCGACATCTAGGCTATATGAGGTTTCTACCAAAATAGATTCAGACCTTTATCTCCTTGTTATGGGTGATGAACCACTGGTTAATCAAAAAGCGTTTGAATTAGTTGTACCTAAGCAATTTGATGGTGGCTACTACGTTGGGGCATTAAGCAATGAGATAAAAGACCCAACAGAGGTAATAGACTTCAGTAATCAAAAGGTTGTTGTCAATCGCGATAGCGAGGTTATGCTTATTTCTCGAAGTCCAATTCCTTATCCCAAAGGTATTTTGGGTTTCCCTTATTATAAAGTAACAGGCATTCAGATTTTCTCAAAGAAAGCATTGGCTTTCTATGATAAGACAGAACGTTCTACTTTAGAATTGGCAGAAGAAAATGATCTTATGCGATTTGTGGAAAATAAGATACCAGTGAAAATGACAGTGTCGCCATATAAGACCATCTCTGTTGATACGACGAAAGATTTAGACGAAGTTCGTAAGATAATTGAGAGTAAATTATAAAGGATATGAAAGATTCAAATAACATAATGTTGTTGGACTGCACTCTGCGCGATGGCGGATATGTCAACAACTGGGAATGGGGGTTCCAAACTGCTCGTCAAATTATACGTGCACTTACAAAAGCGAAGATTGATGTTGTTGAAGTTGGGTTCTTGCGCAATGTTGAGAAGTACGACCCCAATGTCACAGTATGTAATCATATTGAAGAACTAAACCGACTCCTTCCTGAAAATACAGGTAATACTATATATTCAGGTATGGCAATGCGTAGTAATTACGACATCAAGAAATTGAGCCCTTATAGTGGAAAAGGTATCGAAATGATCCGCATTACAGCCCATGATTATGACATTGCAGAAGGAATGGAATTTGCTCAAGAAGTAAAGGACAAGGGGTATAAATTAAGTATAAACCCAATAAATATCATGGGCTACTCCGATGACCGTATTCTGTGGATATTGGAGCAGGTAAATAAGATCCATCCGTACCAATTCTCGATAGTAGATACGTTTGGGAGTATGAAGCGTCGAGATCTTGACCGTATCGCGAGTCTTGTGGATAACAATATTGATAGAGATATTCGTGTTGCATTACATCTTCATGAGAATATGTCTCTTGCATGTTTGTTGTCTCAAAACTATGTGGATAAACATCTTCAGCGTCCTATTGCTGTAGATGGTAGCTTGATGGGTATGGGAAGAATACCTGGTAACTTGCCTATTGAATTGATAGCAGATTATTTAAATGATTATACTGGCTCAAATTATGATATAGACTATCTGATGGACGCTATTCAGGACTATATTGCACCTATCAAGGGCCAGCCAGAGTGGGGATATACACCAGCGTACTTCCTATCAGCAAGATATAATTTGCATCGCAATTATGCAGAACATTATTTGAAGAAAGGAGATTTGACTCATCGCGACATAAATCACATATTATCTCGCTTTGACCCTCAAAAGAAGACAGCATTTGATGCAAACTATGCAGATCAATTATACTCTGAATACAAGAATAATACGATTGACGACAAGGAATCTTTCAATATGCTGAAGGAAAAGTTGTCTGGTAAAGATGTCCTGATTGTCGCACCTGGTGCAACCTTGTTAACTAACTCTGAGAAAATTGATAATTTCATATCAGAGAATAAACCTATTGTTGTAGCCATTAACTTTGTTCCAGAAAAAAAATGGGCAGACTATGTATTCTTTAGTAATGCAAAACGTTTTAGCCAATTTGGAGGTAGCTCAGTAACGACAATAGCCACGTCTAACATAAAAGAGAGTAATGCTGATTATGTAATTAATTACAATACACTTTCCAGTACTTTTGCAGAGGGTGAGAACAGTTTGGTCATGCTCTTGAAGCTCTTGAAAAATGTAAATGTAGGAAAAGTAACTGTAGCCGGTGCTGACGGTTATAAAGAAGGGAAAATGCAGTACTTTAATAATACGATGCGAGATGCAACCATTCATGGAAACCAATTTAATATTGCTGTTCATGATGCAATAGGGTTACTTAACTTAGACGTTGATTACCTAACACCTTCTGCTTATGATATCTAACCTTCAAAAGATAAATTTTCTCGTGGTGGATGTAGACGGTACAATGACCGACGCCGGGATTTATTATGATGAAAATGGTAACGAGTTGAAGAAATTCTGCACTCGCGATGCTGCTGGATTCCGTGCTGCCAGACATGTTGGTATTAAAATAATAGTACTAACGGGACGGGAATGTAAAGCAACAACTCGAAGAATGACCGAAATGAAGGTTGACTATCTTTTTCAGGGTGTAAAAAATAAGTTTAATTTTCTAAAAGAGTTCATGAAGGAAAATAATATCCCAAAAGAAAACATAGGATATGTAGGTGATGATATTAATGATCTTGCGCCTATGTCACTCGTCGGCTTTGTTGCTTGTCCACACGATTCTTGTAAGGAAGTAAAGTCAATATCTAATTATATAAGTGCTTATAAAGGAGGAACGGGTGTAATACGTGATGTCGTTGAGTATATTTTGGAAGAAAGAGGTGAATGGAATAAAATTTCCAGCGAATTGTATGCAGCGGGCATATAAGAATTTATTTTAGCGTTAGGAAAGAAATCAAGAAACAGATAATTATTCAATATCAGAAGTGGATTTTAGTAAAATATCATACAATTTTTTTCATTCTTCTTTATTGAAGAATTCATTTGTATATGTGGTGACAGATGGAATAAATAATGCTATTCCATTTGTTTTGCTACCGTTTATATCCCGCTATCTTACACCTGCTGATTATGGAATAGTATCAAACTATAATGTTCTGATTCAGATACTATCTGTTTTTGTCTATCTTGCAACTTCCGGAATAATACCTGTGATGTTTTTTAAGACAGACAAGGCAGATCTTAGGCTTTATGTATCTAATATGCTAATATTGGATACAATCGTGTCGTTAGTTTCACTCTCAATAATACTTTATTTTAATAGTCCCTTAGAAAATAATTTGGGATTTTCTCTCTTATATCAAGTATTTGCAGTCCTTTCTGTATGGTTTACTTCTGTTGCATATTTAAACTTAGTCTTGTGGAGATGTGAAGAAGAACCTCTTAAATTTGGTATATTCCAAATTTCACAGTCTACAATAAACGCATTAACAACAATTCTATTTGTCATCGTCTTATTATTAAGTTGGCAAGGAAGGGTTTATAGTATGCTACTATCTTGTGTGATAATGGGATTGTTAAGTTTGTATGTTCTCTATAAAAGAGGGTATCTTGGATTTACAATATCTCAAAAGCACTTATATAAAATTATAGTATTTGGATTGCCACTTATTCCTCATGCCCTATCTTTTTGGTTTAAGAGTGGAGCAAATAAGATTTTGTTGTCAAATATGTGTGGGCTTTCAGATAATGGATTGTATAGTGTTGCAATGAATTGGGGAGCAGTAGTTTCTATTTTTATTACTGCTTTCAGTAATTCCTATAGTCCTTGGCTATTTAAAAGGCTTGCTATATTTGATAAAGATAAAACAGGAACATTAGAAGGTCAAAAAAGGGTTGTTCGGATTATTTGGATGTCTTTGGGTATAATTTTCTTTTTAGTAGGTGTTATTTATGTTATTTCGTATTGTCTGACATTTGTTATTTATCCAGAATCATATTATGCTTCAGTAGACTATCTGCCTATGATTATGATTGGTCAAGCATTTTCAGGCGGTTATATACTATTTGTATGTTTTTGTCACTATACCCTTAATACAAAAGTATTAGGTGGATTGACATTTTCGATAAGTTTATTGCAAGTTCTTTTTGCGTACATATTTATTAGAGTAGCAGGTCCAATAGGAGTTGCATATTCTTCTGCATTGGCAAGTGCTTTGACATTTATGTGCGTTTCTATTTATGCAATGCACATTTATAAATTGCCATGGTTCAAAATAAATTAGAGAAATAATGACACAGTATGAACGATATAAACAGCTATCTTCCTCATTAAGCGTATCGTATAAAGGCGTAAAATTGAATCACGTTATTGCTTTAGATTTATGGGGTAAGGCAAAAGGAAGGAAAATCTTCTCTTGGAAAAGTATATTGAAGATATTTCTGTCATATGATTTCAATCAAAAGATTCTTCCGACCGATAAAACTTTTCTGGCGACGAATTTCAGTATTTATGGTCGAAAAGATCACGCAGAACTTTTTGAGGAGGTGATAAGGAAGATAGATAATGCTCCGTATGTATACCATGTAAAGCCTGGTACATTTATTGGTCTGAAATTATCACTTTATCCATTGTTCATTGTAAAGCAATTGTTTGAGATATTATATACAATACGATGTGCGGACATTTCTTTTTTTGAGAAATTAAAAGTTGCATGTGAGTACGTATTTCTATGCAATACCATATTAAGTCTTCATAAGAAAGACTGGTCACAAACAAAGAAGTATCTCTGTATGTGCCATGTGATATCCATAGATAATCTGCTTACCCAATTTTTTCGTAGTAAAAGGATTATAACCTACTCTTTGCAAGAAGGTATATATTTTATATTCAAAAAGAATCCAGTAATGGGCTCTATAGCATATGAATTATTTGAAACAGATCATCTTCTTTGCTGGGGGCAATATACAAAAGACGAATATGTTTCCTATGGAATTGAACCATCTAGAATCAATGTAGCGGGTTATCCAAAGTGTAATTCCTTAAAGTCGTTAAAAGAGAATAATCTTTATAAGAGTTGTATGGTTATGCTTGCTGGACCTATATTTGGAGATGTTAATAATCATTTGTTGGATATACTTGAGATGCTCAAAGATGAATTAGAGATTACATTAAAATCTCATCCTGCGAACTATCAGGTGATGGAATCTTATGCTAACTCTCACGGATTCAATATTATAGCTAAAGAGAAAACAATGGCTGAATGTCTTAATAATGTAAGTTTTGACTTTTGTATTGCCGTTAATACAACAGCCTACTATGAGGCATGGATGGCAGGTATTCCTTGTATAAGATATTATGATGAGAGGTTCGATTTGTTTTACGGTTTTGATGATCTGTTTTCTGATGAAAAACAACTATCTTCTATATTGGACACTTATAGGCGAAATCCAAAGACAAAAGAGGAAATTATAAGAATGTTAGAGTATTCAATAGGATTTGGCTTAGATAATTATTCATCAATCATAAATAAAGATGAAGTTTCTAGTTAAGGTTTACAGATTCCTTTTATCTATTTTTAGGTGGCTTTATTATTATCCGAGATTTGCTAAATTAGGTTTTCGGTCTGCTATATTTTCACCATTAAGAATAGATGGAGGAAAACGGATAGAAATAGGGAGAAACGTTCAAGTAGGATATAAATCGTGGCTTGCATCTAATCCATTGACAGGATTAGATTCAAAATTGATTATAGAAGATGGATGTGCTATTGGAAATTTTAATCATATATATGCTACCCAATCAATTATTATACATAGATATGTTTTGACAGCGGATAAAGTTTATATTTCGGATAATCTTCATGGATATAGTAATGTAGGCATTCCCATTCTGAAACAGCCTGTAGTTCAGCATGGTGAGGTTGAAATTGGTGAAGGCTCATGGCTGGGAGAAAATGTATGTGTACTAGGTGTTAAGATAGGAAAGCATTGTGTAATAGGAGCAAATAGTGTTGTAACATCCGATATACCCGACTACAGTATAGCCGTGGGTGCTCCAGCGAAGATAATTAAACAATATGATTTTACTACAAATTCTTGGGAAAAAGTTGAGTCTACAACAGTTGTTAAGGACGACCTGGGGGGGGGTAATTTCCTCTTTAAATTATGTGCCTAGGAAAGTGTCTTTTCGTGAGTTTCATTATTCTTGTTCTATAAAGAGTCCAATATTAATAACTCCAGGATGTATAAGTTTAGGCGAGAATGTATATATAGGACATCATGCGCGCATACAGGGAATAGAAAGTTATAATAGTAGGAAGTATCATCCGCACATTATTATTCATAATGGTGTAAGTATAGAACAGAATCTTCACTTGACATGTGCGAATAGGATTGAAATCGGTGTAAACACTGCTATAGCAGCAAATGTCACAATTACAGATATACATCATCCATATGATGATATTACTCAACCTATTGAAAAACAAGAAATAGTCGTAAAAGAAGTACAGATAGGAGAAGATTGTAAAATATATAACAATGTTGTAATATTACCAGGTGTACATATAGGGAAGCATGTTACTGTAGGAGCAAATAGTGTTGTAACTGATGATGTAGAGGACTATACGGTTATTGCGGGCTCACCAGCAAGAATAATTAAGAAATTTGACTTCGAGAAAAATATGTGGGTGAAATATGAATAGGAGTTTACTGTCTAAGTGTAAAGCTTACTTTCAATTATTTAAAACGAATGTTTATTGGAGATTCTTTTTTTCTCGTATTGGTACACATTCAGTTATTACAGGAAGAAGTCGTATCGTAGGGTATAGACATATTGAAATTGGTGAAAATTGTTGGATAGGTGATAATTTGAGATTAGAAGCAGTATGTTCTTATGCAGGCATAAAATATTCTCCTTTTTTATCCATCGGGAACAATGTTTGCATAAACCAAAATTTTCATTGTACTTGTGCTGAAAAAGTGTCTATTGGAGATGGAACGTCATTTACCGCAAATTGTGGCGTATTTGATATCATTCATCCATATAACGATATCAACGTTAATCCTCGTGAAGCAGTAATAAAAACAGATCCTGTTATTATCGGTAAAGATTGTCTGGTCGGAATGAATTCTGTTATTCTGCCAGGAACACAGATTGGTAATCACTGTGTAATAGGAGCAAATAGTGTGGTGAGCGGTATTTTCCCAGATTATTGTGTAATTGTAGGAGCGCCTGCAAAAGTTATAAAAAAATATGATTTTATTTCCAAAGATTGGATCCGAGTAGAAAAATGAATAGAGTATTAATTACAGGAGGAGCAGGATTCATAGGTTCTCATATTGCCCTGAAACTGATAGAGAAGGGCTATGAAGTGACAGTTCTTGATAATCTGTTGGAACAAATCCACGGAGCAGATCCAGATAAGACCTCACCACTCTATTGTAGCATCAAGGACAAAGTGAGATTTATCAAGGCTGATGTCTGTGATAAAGCTGCCCTTGAACAAGGATTACAAGATGCTGACTATGTAATTCATCTGGCTGCAGAGACCGGTACAGGTCAGTCTATGTACGAGATTAAGCGTTACATAGATGTTAACATTGGTGGTACAGCTTTGTTGCTGGATATTCTTACCAACACCAAGAACCACGTCAAACGTGTAGTCGTAGCGGAATCCCGTGCCATTTATGGTGAAGGAAAATATTGCTGTGAGAAATGTGGTGATGTTTATCCTACAGAACGCAAAGATGAGGATATGGAAAAGGGCGATTTTGAATGCCATTGCCCCAAATGTGGAGGAAAAGTTACTTTAGTTGCCACAACAGAGGACAGTGCCATCCATCCTTCATCAGTTTATGGTATTGGAAAGCAGGTACAGGGACAGTTGGTACACTTGATTTGTAAGAATATAGGTATAGAGTCCGTTTCTTTCCGATATCAAAACGTATATGGGCCTGGTCAGTCATTGACAAATCCCTATACAGGCATACTGAGCATCTTCTCAAACCGTATTAAAAGCCATAAAGGTATTAACATCTTTGAGGATGGAAAAGAGACCCGCGACTTTGTATATATTGATGATGTCGCAGATGCCACTATTGCCGGTATGGAAGTGCCGGAGGCTAACGGCTACGTGTTTAATGTGGGAACAGGAGTGGCAACTGACGTTTTGACTGTTGCACAGACCCTATGCAAACACTATGGCATTGAAGTGCCTCTTAAAGTTTCTGGAAACTACCGTTTAGGCGACATCCGCCATAACTATGCAGATATAACTCTCGCTAAGAATATTTTGAAATTCCAACCCAAAGTCACCTTTGACGAGGGTATCAAACGGTTTACAGACTGGGTGAACCGCCAGGAACTACAAACAGATAATTACGAGGCCTCTTTGGAGGAAATGAAGCAGAAAGGTCTCTTTAAATAAAACCAAACATTTTATGAAGGTATTAGTAACAGGAGCCAATGGCTACATTGGCCGTCACGTGGTGAAAGCCCTTTTGGACAAAGGGACAGATGTGATAGCGTGCGATATTGTGACCAATGATGTAGATGAGCGTGCAGAGCGCAAGACGCTCAACCTTTTTGAACTACCTGAAGGCAATGTGTTTGAACAATTAGGTTCGCCTGACGTATGCCTCCACATGGCTTGGCGCAATGGCTTTGTACACAATGCACCAACCCAGATTGGAGATCTCTCCGCACATTACAAGTTTCTGACTGCTATGATTGATGGCGGTCTGAAACAATTGGCTGTGATGGGAACAATGCACGAGGTAGGCTATTGGGAAGGTGCCATTGATGAGAATACCCCCTGCAACCCTATTTCAATGTACGGCATTGCCAAGGACGCACTTCGCAGAGCCATGATACTCTATTGCCAGCAGAAAGATTGCATCCTTCAGTGGTTGCGCTGCTACTATATCCTGGGTGACGACAAGAAGAACAACTCCATTTTCTGCAAGCTCTTGCTGGCAGCGGAAGAGGGCAAGAAAACCTTTCCGTTCACGACAGGAAAGAACCAGTATGACTTTATTACAGTTGATGAGCTGTCGAATCAACTATCTGCTGTTGTGATGCAGAAAGAAGTAGTAGGAATTATCAACTGCTGTACAGGTAAGCCTATGAGCTTGGCAGAAAGGGTGGAACAGTTTATCAAGGAACACAACCTGAATATAGAATTGGAGTATGGTGCGTTCCCAGATCGACCATATGATTCCCCATGTGAGTATGGGAATCCGTCAAAAATCAATCAAATTCTTCATTTAGAAGAGAAATAATACAAATGAAAAAAGTCCTATTTATTGGCTTGTCTTTGGTTGACTACGATACCTATATAGTGAAAGAGTTGTCAACCAAATATGAAGTACGTTATGTTAATACAATTAGATTTATCAAGCGTTATCATTTGCTTGTATCAGTTTTGACTATACTATTTCATTCTTCATCTATAGTGAAGTGGTTATGTGCCCGTACAATAATGAAAGATTTACGTAAGTTTGGAAATGAAGAATTTGACGTTGTGTTCACAATTTTAGGGACTTTTCTTAACTCTAAACATGTTAATTATATAAAAAAACATAGTCCAAATGCAAAATATAGCATGTATTTGTGGGATGACTGGAAAAGAGTTGGTTGTCCAGAAAAGGAATATATGCGCACTCAATTTACTCACATCTATTCTTTTGATTATCCTGATTGTGAGAACTATGGATTCCATTTCCGGCCATTATTTTATGTCAATAATTGTGTGCCTTCCAAAAATGAATGCTCACGGGTAGATGTATCTTTTATTGGAACCAATCATTCGGAGAGGTTTGAATGGCTAAAAAAAATAAAGAAGGTTTGTGATCTCAACAATCTTTCATCAAAACTTATCCTTATCGTTAGTCGATCAGAGTATTTCAAGTTGGCTCGAACAGAAAAACAAGAAGATTTAGAAATCCTTTCCACAAAAGAAATTTCATATCATACTTTTTTGGAAATAACAAACAATTCTGCTTGTGTCGTTGATTTTCAACACCCATCGCAAAGAGGGCTAACAATGCGAACAATAGAAGCTTTATCATTGGGGGTGAAAGTAATAACTACAAATGAATATATCAAAATACATAAAGATATTCCAAGTGATATGTATATGGTTTTGAATTCAAACAATGTAGATGAGATACCATCTTTCATTAAGAAAGAAAGTTGTTCGAAGCTTCCAGAAAAATATTCTCTGAGATTTTTTTTAGACGAAATTATTAATGACTAACTGAATCCAAAAAACTGAAATGAAATTATTAATTTCAGGCGATTATTGTGATAGATATAGAGTGAGCTCCTCTATAGAACGAGGAGATTATCAAATTTTATTTAATCAAATAACGCCTATAGTAGAATCTTGTGATTATAGTATTGTAAATTTTGAATTCCCTGTAGTAGTTGATCATGAGTGTCCCATTCCAAAATGCGGACCGAATCTGAAAGGTCAAAAAAAGGCGATAGATGCGATTAGATATGCGGGATTTAATGTTTGTACACTAGCCAACAATCACATATTAGACCAAGGAGAGAAATGTTGCTTAAATACCAAACAGTTGCTGGAAAAAGATGGGATTAAAACTGTCGGAGCCGGTTTCAATACTGAAGACGCCTCTAAGATATTATATCTCAGAACAGATGATATAACCGTTGCAGTGATTAATTGTTGTGAACATGAATTCTCCATAGCTTCTGAAGGTTCAGCAGGGGCAAATCCGCTTAATCCAATTTCGCAGTATTATCAAATTAAGGAGGCTAAAAACAGGGCAGACTATGTTATAATAATTGTACATGGGGGGCATGAGCATTACCAGCTGCCATCACCACGAATGCAAGAAACTTACAGATTTTTTGTAGAAGCTGGTGTAGATGTAGTTGTCAATCATCACCAACATTGTTATAGTGGTTATGAATTATATAAAAACAAACCGATTTTCTATGGTTTAGGAAATTTCCTATTTGATGACCCTCACAAGAGGAACTCTATTTGGAATGAAGGCTTTTTATTAGAACTTATATTTGAGAAAGAAAGAGGTATAAATTTTCTATTGCATCCATATTCACAATGCAATGAATCTGTCGGGGTCTTTTTGATGAAATCAGAATACAAAGAAAAATTTAATAAGAAAATAAACGAACTAAATAGTATAATCTCATCTCCAGAAAAGTTAAAACAGTGTCATGACCAAATGATGGAAGATACCTATAAAGAGTATGAACTTATATTCCAACCAATCCGCTCTCGTATTACAGATGCTCTTTTCAGGAGGAAATTATTTCCATCAGTGTTAAGTAACTCCCAAAAATTATTGCTCTACAACTTCATAGCATGCGAATCACATGTTGAGCGTCTATTGGATGCAGTTCGTAGATATAAAAAATAAGAATTCATTATAGTCGATGAAATTTTTCAAGAATCCTTGTAATATATACTTCTCCCTTTGGTGTTTATATTTACTCCAAGGTACATTATATGAATCTGGTTCTATCATATCTCAGTCGATACTGATGCTAATATTGCTTATATCGATGAAGGATGTTTATAGTGTCAACAGATTGCCTAATTTGCCAATCTATTTTAAAGGGATGAACGCTTTGTTCTTGATGTTTACAATTTATGGCCTTTTACTTTTTGTTACCGATGGCTGGACTTATAGACGAAAAATAGGAATAGAAGTGCTCTCGATGAATTACTTGCGTACGATATATTATTCTATTTTGCCTGTTTACTCTTGCTATTTATATGCAAGGAAAGGCTATCTTAATGAACAAATGTATAAGAAGTGGGTAATTGTGCTTGTTGTAATAGCTATAACGGAATTTTTTAGAATACAACGAGAGCAATTGGAATACTATATGAATGCAGGTTCTGACAGGACAGAATTTACCAATAATATTGGCTATATGATTTTGCTTTTGACACCGTGTGCTTTTATTTATAAAGGGAATTCAAAAATGCAGTTACTCATTTATGGAATATGCGTTTTATTCATTATTCTCGCAATGAAACGTGGAGCTATCCTTATATTGGCAGTTGCTATGTTTATGTTTGTGAATGAAAAGGTAAAATTGGTAAGTAGACAAAAACGTTCTGTATTCCTTATAGTATTGCTAATCCTTTTTGCTGGCCTTTATGGCTTTATAGAGGAAATGCTACACACCAGTGAGTATTTTCAGGAACGTATATCTGATACATTAGAAGGAAATTCTAGTGGTCGCGATGAGATTTACTCAGGATTATGGCATCATTTCATTAATGAAGCGAATCCATTTCAAATGATTTTTGGAATGGGTGCAGAAGGAACTGTTAAGGTATTTAGGATATGGGCACATAACGACTGGCTTGAAATTCTAACTAATCAAGGAGTATTTGGAGTATTCATCTTTATTTTTTACTGGATGATGTTCAGGTTAACATACAAAAACAAACGATATTCTGAAGAAGCAAAATTCGCCCTAAAGTATCTGTTTGTTATATTCTTTTTGAGGACATTATTTTCGATGTCTATAAGTGACATGAATATATATTCATCCAGCATGCTTGGATATGCTTTGGCTGATGGATTTAGAAGAAATTATAAATTTATTTAAACTGAAATAGAATGTCAAAAATTGATACATTTATTAAGATATTAAGGGATAAAAGGCATGGCAGAATGAAAACTGCGGTGTTCTATAATCTTGTAAATATAGGTTTTTTTTCTTATTTGTCAGATAAACACTTCCTTAAGTTAGCATATAGGGTTTTGATGGGCGACACGCTTAATCTCAAAAGCCCCCAAACATTCAATGAGAAACTTCAGTGGCTGAAGTTATACGATAGGAAGAGTGAATACACTCGTATGGTGGATAAACTGCAAGCAAAAGATTATGTTTCTAAAATCCTAGGTTCGGAATATATTATTCCGACACTGGCTGTATGGGATAAACCGGAATGTATTGAGTTTGAAGGCTTGCCTGAAAAATTTGTTATAAAAACAAATAACGGAAGCGGGGGAAATGACGTGATTGTTTGTAAAGACAAGAGTGTGCTTAAACTGAAAGATGTACGACATTCAATGCAGCGATCGTTAAAGAAAAATACCTATCGTACATTACGTGAATGGCCATATAAAAATATTGAGCCAGCAATATTCGCAGAAAAGTATATGACTGATAGTGGTGAAGAACTACACGATTACAAGTTCTTTTGTTTCCATGGTACGGTAGCTTGTTTTAAAGTTGACTTTAATCGTTGGGAGGATCATAAGGCAAATTATTATAGTCGTGATTTACAATTGATTCCTTATGGCGAAGTAATCTGCCCTCCAGACTTCAGTCAGAAGCCACCGATTCCCGATAATATAAGTGAAATGATTACAGTTGCAGAAAAACTCTCATCAGGACATCCCTTTATGCGGATTGACTTGTATAACATAAATGGGAAGATATATTTTGGGGAGATGACTTTTTATCCTGCATCAGGTTTAAGTCCGTTTACTGATAAGAAATTTGACTTGTTACTTGGAAAACTCTTAAAAGTACCATTTGAAACACATGTATAGTCTTCTAAAAACAGGTTTAGCATTTATCATATGTTATATTGTTAGTTATAGTGTTAGTGCAAGAGGTGTTTTAAAATATACTGCTGTATTTACCCCTGTGGAATATGGCGCGAAACCGAACGATGAAACTGATGACAGCGATGCTTTCCAACGTTGCTTGGATGAAGCTCGTAAAATGGTCGGAACAAAAATAGTTATACCGGCAGGTCGCTATATTATAGCAAAAGAACTGCGTATTAATGAAACTAATACTTTATTCATTGAGGGCGATGGCGCTGTTTTGGTTAAACCTTCAGGAAATGGGAGTAATATTTTCTATGGGAACTATAATAAGCAGATAACCATTCAGAATATAATATTTGAAGGTAATAGAGTCCCGGACTTTAAAGAAAAGTGGCCAGAAAGGATGAATGCGTGTGCCATCATCGGGAGGAGTAGCGGTATAAGATTTGAGAATTGTGTGGTGCGCGATTTTCATTATGGTGTATGCCTCGGTACTTCAACCGATAATGGCTATGATGTTTGGGTAGTAGACTGTCAATTTGAGAACTGTCAATCTGATATTGATTTGTATGGAAAGCCGTCCGTACATATTGTAGACAATTCTTCACATAATTGTACAGGACATTCAATACAGATTGAGCCTCCTTATAAACGAGAAGATTGGGTTTCTGATTACCGGAAGCAGCCTCAAATTGAAGCGTTAAGTGTAGGTAACATTATCTCAAATAATGTGATTGAAGGGTGTAAAGGTGTAGGGATTATATTGTTCGGGGGGTGTGAGAATATCACGGTTTCTAATAATCAGATTATAAATTTCGGACAAACAGGTATAATGACGCACGATGGTGCTTCGAATGTGCTGATTAGTAACAATATAGTTTCTAATTCGCTGTGTCCTGATAAGAATGACAGACCTTGGACTGGTCTGGGCGCTGGTATTATGTTAGCAGATGTACAAAATGCTGTTGTAATGGGAAATGTAATATATCATACGAATACAGGAATATACGTATCAAATAATAAAGGGGCAATAGTATCCCTTAATAAGATCTCTGATTCAAAAGATACAGGTATATGTTTGTATCATTCGGTATTTTGTTCACTCGAAGGGAACCATTACTCTAATTATAACCTAGATAAGAAATGGTGGGCAAATTCTGGTGTTCTTATATATCAATCAAGTGATATTAGTATCTCAAATTCGATGTTTATAGACAAGCAGAATAATGATTATGCGATTGTTTCAATGGAAAGTGAACGTGTTAATATAACTAATACTACAGCTCAAGGGTATAAGAAATCGTTGACGAGCTCAGTTAATCTATCAAAATGAATATGATAAGTGTTATTGTTCCTGTCTTTAAAGTAGAACCATATCTAAAAAGATGTGTGGATTCGTTATTGGGACAAACCTACAAGAATATTGAAGTAGTTCTAGTTGACGATGGATCGCCTGACGGGTGCCCGGAAATTTGTGATGAATACGCTAGAATGGATGACCGTGTGAAGGTGATTCATAAACCTAATGGTGGCCTTTCGAGTGCCAGAAATGCCGGTCTGGATTATTCATTAAAAGGAGACTATGTTGCTTTCTTGGATAGTGATGACTGGGTAGATCTTGATACATACGCTTATTGTATAGACCTGTTAGAAAAGAATAATGTCCACGCAGTTCAGTTTGGTATGAGGCTCGTTGAAGAAAGCGGTGGTATCCAAAAGCAACCAAAGGAAAAGATTACCTGTTATAAAAGAAAGGAAGTTTTGCAATACTATATGAAGCACTCGACGGAAAACTCTGAGGAGTATAGTGTATGTATAGGTATTTATCATAGAAGTTTATTCGACGGAATTAGGTTCAGAGAGGGGAAAATCAACGAGGATATTGATTTCAAATACAGATTGATGTCAAGATGCGATTCGTTAGTGGTAAGCAACCAAATTAAATACAATTATTTCCAAACGGGTAATACCATTTCGATGGGCGGCCTGAAAAAGAAGGATTTTCAGCTTCGTGAAGCCGGTGACTTATTGGCAGAGTTGTCTGCAGAAGAAACATATGGAAATATCGCTTTTCTTGGAAAGGTGAAACAAATAAGGACGGCATTTTCTCTACTGAGTAAGATTGCTTATTTCGGGGTGGCGGACCCAGCAATTGATAAAAAAGAGATAGTGAAAGAACTAACGGCAGAGCATCGAGACAATCTAGGCGTTTTGCTGCGGTCGCCTATGTCGTTAAGCAGAAAGATACTCGCCATCATGTTTGCATTAAATTTCCAACTGACAGAAAAGACAATACATTTGATAAAGAAATTATGAAGATACTGACCGTGGGCTATCTCCATGGTGCCGGAGGAGCGGAAAGACAAATTATTCTGCTTTCGAATCAATTGGCTCAACGGGGACATGATGTGACGCTATGTGTCTTGGCAGAGAATCACTCTCCGTACAAGATAGACGATAGGGTAAATATAGTTGATGTTTCCGATGTGGAGAACAACATTAAATCATCTATCGGAAAGATATTAAAGAGGCTGTTTGCCTTCTGGAGAGTTGTGAGGCAAGTAAAGCCAGATGTTATAATCAACTATAATCTGCAATCAGCCTATTTTTGCCTTACGCTTTGCAAGAGGCAAAGGGGAAAGGTTATCTATTCTGAAAGGGGGGATCCATACGATGCAGAGTATAGTGGTTTGCTTGGCAAGATAAGGGACATCACCGTTAAAAAGATGGATGGCTTGGTATTTCAGTCAGAAGGTGCAAGGGACTTCTTCCCTGAAGATGTGAGAAGAAAATCTATCGTAATCCATAACTCTGTGAATGTGCCGCAAGAGAAATACCCTATACCTGTTGAACGCGAAAAAAGGATAGTTAATGTTGGACGTCTACATCCTCAGAAGAACCAGAAACTGCTTATTGAGGCCTTTGCACAGGTGTCAAAGGCGTTCCCTGATTATGTGTTGGAGATATATGGTGACGGAGAATTGCATGACGAGTTGCAAGGGCAAATTGATGAAATAGGATTAAGTGGGCGTGCTTTCATACACCCCAGTAGAAAAGATTTATGGGATTGCATTCATAAAGCCTCTTTGTTTGTCCTCTCTTCGGACTTCGAGGGAATGCCCAATGCTCTGATGGAAGCGATGGCTTTGGGTTTGCCTTGTGTTTCTACAGATTGCAGACCCGGAGGTGCAAGAAGCTTGATAGAAAACGGAGTGAATGGTTTTATTGTCCCTGTCGGTGATGTGGCTTCGCTTAGCTGGGCTATGTCGCAATGTCTTTCAAAAAAAGATGTCAGTGAGCGAATTGCAATTAACGCAAGAAAGATTGTTGAGACACATAGTGAGGAAGTGCTATTTGACAAATGGGAAGAGTTCTTGAAAAGGATTTGCAAAGGAAATAAATTATAAACATATATCTTAGCAATGAAGAAACTTGCTGTAATTATGTCGCTATACAAGAGTGACAGTTTGGATTATGTCACCTTGGCAGTAAATAGCATTTTGAATCAAACCTATAAAGACTTTGACTATTATATCCAGTATGACGGGTATGTTAAAGAAGATGTTGATGTATTTCTTTCAAGATTGGATGACAATCGCGTGCGAATCTACCGACGCGACGAGAACAAGGGACTTGCGCAATCGCTGAATGACCTGTTGGCAGTGGTAATGCCTGCAGGTTATGAGTATATTGCCCGTATGGATGCGGACGACATATCGCTTCCAGAAAGGTTTAAAAGACAATTGGCTTTTATGGAGAGTCACCCAGATTGTGATGCTGTAGGCTGTTGGGCTATAGAAATTAATTCGGATGGCAGTGAGTACTACAGAAAGCAGATGCCGGTGACATACGATGAATGTTGGAAGTTCTTTATGCAACGCGACTGTATGATCCACCCAACAGTGATGTTTCGAAGAAGTTATATTGAGAAAGCAGGCTTGTATTCTCTGAATACATATTTTGGTGAAGACACGATGATGTGGGCACAGGGTTTTGCCAATGGATGTAAATTGGCCAATGTGCCGGAGTATCTGTTTAAGTTTCGTTTGAATGATGATTTCTTTAACCGTCGTCGAGGATGGAAACATGCTAAGGGCATCCTGACACTTCGTTGGAAAGTGAATAAAATGCTGCATTATCCTGTGAAGTCATATCTGTATGCGATAGCCTATGCTGGGGCAAAGATGATGCCAAAAGGAATACTAAATTTGATTTATAAGACAGCGAGGTAAGATAACCTTGACGTTGACCTTAACCTTAACTGGAACAACAGATGATGTTTTCAGAAAATATACAGAATTTCTTCTTGATACTGCAATTGGCGGTAGGTAAGCATATTTCGGATACCATTCATATAAAAGAGAATGATTGGCATGCGATTTATGATATTGCTACTAAACAAAGTCTAATGGGTGTTATGCTTGAAGGTGTTCAGAGATTATCTGAAATAGACAACAACCAAAAACCACCTTTGACTTTGTTATATGAATGGATAGCACAAACAGAACAGATAAAGCGTCAGAATAAACTGATGGATGATAAATCTGCTATGCTAACTGGAATTCTGAAAAGTTGGGAATTTGATAGTTGTATATTGAAAGGGCAGGGAGTTGCACGGCTTTATCCTAAACCAGAACTGAGACAGAGTGGCGATATAGATATCTGGATGAATGGTAGTAGGGATGATATAGTAAAGATATTAAAAGAGCATTATATAGGTCTTTCCTATATTGACTACGTTAATTGTCATGCCGGATTCTTTACTGATGCGGAAGTGGAGGCTCATTTCAAACCGACTTGGATGTATAATCCATGTACTGACAGGAAGGTTCAAAAGTGGATAGAAGCGAATAAGGCTGCTCAGATGGCTAATTATGACAAAAAGGTAAAATTCTGCTATCCTATCATAGAGTTCAACCTCGTGTTTTCACTGATTCATATCTATAGACATGTGTTTCAAGAGGGAATAGGTCTGAGGCAGTTAATGGATTACTATTATATCCTTATTCATAGTACCAAAGAAGAAAGAATAAACGCTTATGCGACATTATGCTCTTTTGGAATGAAAAAGTTCGTTGGTGCTGTGATGTATGTGTTACGTATAGTATTTGATATCGATGAGAATTTGCTCCTTTGTAAGCCAAACAAAAAGGAAGGAGAGTTTTTGCTTGATGAAATACTTCGTGGCGGAAATTTCGGCAAATATGATGATAGGAACGAGTCTATTCCTGTAGATAATAAGATACAGCATGGCCTCTTCAATATGAAACGTAACCTTCGCTATCTCAAACACTATCCCAGCGAAGTCCTCTGGATGCCATTATGGAAAACATGGCATTGGGGATGGAGAAAATGGAATGGGTATTTGTAGACGGCAAACAGAAACAAAGCCACCAGTTAGAACGTAAACTAACTGGTGGCAAAGTAAAGATAGTTGCTACGAACCATGTCGCTATAGTGCAAGTATTGCGACGGAGTGATGGGATTAGCGAGACTCGGCGTGAACCAATTCGGTGTCTACGTAGAATTCGTCAGAACGCTGATTGCAACCTCTGCAAAGTGGAGTAATGTAGTGGCGGTCATCACCGACACCAACTTTTTTGACATGAGCGCCTACAAGGTTATTTCTGCCCTTGACGTTACAGTCAGTTGCTCCACAATGATCAGCGGTCTTGCCAGTTTTGCCTTCCCAAAACTCAAGCCATGAGTTATAACCTTGAGGCAGCTTGTCAGAAGTACCGTTTAAGTTTTTAACTTTTACCATTGCTTCATTCTTTTAGTTAATAGATTGGCTTCAACCAGAGAGCGTGGCCTAATTCATCACGCAGAGAAATAGGAATTTGCCAGCAGTGTTATCGTTATGCTGAAAACGGGAGTGTTTTTCATTTTTACTCCGCAAACTTAAAGGCAAAGTATGTGCCAAATGGTCAAATAAGTCCAATAAATATGGAAAATTGTATATTTGGTAGGATTGGAGCTAAAAGATAATTGTTGTGCGCCAAAATGTCAGTCGGCAAACTCGATTTAGGAGGAGAATATATGCCATGAGCTTATATTTCATTATAATATAGTAATTGAGAAGATGACAGATTTGTATAAAAATATAGACGTTATTACCGGTCGAGTGCCATTGTGAATAAGATGCAAAGATGGTCTTGGCTAAGGTATGCGTGAATCTGAAGAGCTTGTTACAGACCTCAACTGTGTCTTTGAGGATTTAGATGGACAGGATTTATATGGTATGTCAGGGTGACATGAATGTAATGTTGTTTGATGTAAGATGAAAATTATAGACGAGTATTTACTGGATAAAGTGAGTCGACTGGCGAAACAGTCTGATAGACTGCGGATGAACTATAATTTCCATCAGAGCCTTGATGATAAATGTCATCGATTCTTAAATGCGGTGGAGCCAGAAACGATGGTAGAGATACATCGTCATCCAACAAAAGACGAGTCGTTTGTGTTACTTCGTGGTAGAGTGAGGGTGAATACCTACAATGATGATGGTACAGTGTCAGGGAGTGTAATGCTATGCCCAGAGGAAGGACTCTATGGAGTGGATATCCCCAAGAATGTTTGGCATAATATAGAATGCTTGGAGTCTGGAAGTGTCTTCTTTGAGTGTAAGGAAGGCCCGTTTGTGCCTCACGAGGAGGAGGGAATACTTACGGTGAAGGGTTGAATGTTCATGGTTCATGGTTCACGGTTAATGGTTAATGGTTCATGGTTCACGGTCATTTATGGTTCATGATTTATGGTTCATGATTCATGGTTCATGATTCATGGTTCATGGTTAATGATTAGAAGCGATGGAAAACAAGAAGCAATATAAGAAATCGTATAAGAGTACGGTGAATACACCTGCTTACAAACCGAAACGTGGGAAGTTGGCGCCTCTGATGACGGAGGATGCTAAATCGAATGCGGGGATTCATGAGCTGAGTTATGATTTTGGATGTAGGATTACGAGGCTATTCCAATACCTTACGGAGGATGCAGAGTATAAGGAGTTCGTGATGGCGAAACAGATATATAGGAGCGGGACTTCTGTAGGGGCTAATGTGAGGGAGAGTAAGCATGCACAGAGTGATGCGGACTTCCTTTCAAAGATGAGTATTGCATATAAGGAGGCGGATGAGACGGACTATTGGATGAACCTTTTGCATGACAATGGATACATTAACGATGAACAATTTCACTCTTTATCGAATGACTGCGATAGGATTTTGAAGATTTTGACTTCAATCGTAAAAACGATGAAAGCTAAAATTGATTCGAAATGAGTGAAAAGTCATCGTTGGTTCAGGGTTAATGGGCAAATACCGGTTCACGGTTCAGGGTTGATGGTTCAACGCTGACGATAACGATAACGATAACCTTGATGATGGTCGATGGTTAAAGAAGTATAAATGTTGTGAAGGAATGCAATAAATTTGGGAGAGAATCGTTAATTTTACAAAGCATATATTGTGTGCCGGCTTTAACAGGCACGTATTAGAGTAAATAGAATCAAGTATGAGGCATTTAGTCATACGTAACATAGGCCCAGTCAAGGAGGCGGATGTTGAACTGAAGAGGTTCAACTTCTTTATCGGTGCGCAAAGCAGCGGCAAGAGTACTATCGCCAAGGTGTTGAGTACGTGTAGTTGGGTAGAAAAGGAAGCGGTGACGATGATGGATGAAAAGGTCATCACCAGTGCTGCGGCATTCATCTCTCTCATGGTTGATTTCCATAAAATGACGGACTATTTTGATGATGGTTCGGAAATACTCTATGAGACAGAGGTGGTGCGCATCAGCCTGAAGGGAAAGAACGAGTTTTCAATTCAACTGAAGAATCAGTCTGCCTATCATCGTGAAAAGATATGCTATATTCCATCGGAGCGCAACAGCGTCACACTGCCGGAATTGCAGGGTTTTGAGTTTGGACAGACAAACCTGCGAAGTTTCCTCTTCGACTGGTATAACGCTCGCGAACTATATAAGAAGGACAATAA
>ODAI010510720.1_pt1 | contig 29409 bp, 30 predicted proteins | sample 1539321 | NCBI WGS metagenome assembly ODAI01 (sample SAMN02144231, study PRJEB22623) | gut metagenome | biome: sheep rumen | host: Ovis aries | place: New Zealand
CCACGAAGACCGTGGAAGAGTACCAAGGAGTGAAGAAAAATTAGCATCCCGGCAAAGAAAATCCTGCATACACTTGCGTATGTGGGATTTTTTTTGTACCTTTATTCGCCAAACGGTCTATCCCGACCGAGAAAAACGGTATTGAAAGGGTATAAAAATGACTTTTTTTGAAAGAAACGAGTGAAAAATATACAAATGGCATAATTTTTGTTGCTTTTAGAATGAAACTCTAAAAAATTGATTATTATGAAAAATGAAATTAATCGTGCCCCTGCGGCTAAGAAAGAATTAAAAGGAACAAAGACCGAAAAGAACCTCATGGAGGCTTTTGCGGGTGAATCAATGGCACGTAACAAGTACACGTATTTTGCATCGAAGGCGAAAAAAGATGGTTTCGTGCAGATTAGTAAGATTTTTGAGGAGACTGCAGCGAACGAGAAAGAACATGCGGAGTTGTGGTTCAAATACCTGAACGGAGGCCAGATCAGCGATACCGCTGCGAACCTTGCTGAGGCTGCTGCCGGTGAGAATGCTGAGTGGACGGATATGTACGCCCGCATGGCGAAAGAGGCAGAAGAAGAGGGATTCCCTGAGATTGCTGCAAAGTTCGCGATGGTGGGTGAGATAGAGAAACACCACGAAGAGCGTTACCGCAAGTTGCTGAAGAATATTGAAGACAAGGTGGTTTTCTCGCGTGAGGGTGATTGTATCTGGCAATGCTCCAACTGCGGACACATCGTAGTGGGCAAGGCTGCTCCGGAAGAGTGCCCTGTTTGCCACCACGAACAGGCTTACTTCCAGCTGTTCGCGGAAAACTACTAATAGTAGATCTATTGAAAATAAGTCACGCTGCGCAAGATTACAGGATCTGCGCAGCGTGATTCTTTGTATCGACTTTTTCGATGATACGTTCCAAGACACCTTCGGCATTGAAAACGAAGGTTTTTCTTAATGTGCCCATCGACACCTTGCCGTAGTTTTTCTTCTCGCCCCATGCACCGAAGGCTTGCAGCATCTCGGTTGTCGGATCGCTTAGAAGAGGGAAGGGTAGAGCGTATTTCTCTTTGAACTTGACATGCGAAGCCTGGCTGTCCTTACTCACACCATAGACCTGATAACCCTGCGCAAGGAAAGCATGGTAGTTGTCGCGGATGTTACATGCCTCTGCCGTGCAGCCCGGAGTCGAGTCCTTCGGGTAGAAATAAATGACTGTTTTCTTGCCGATCAGGTCTTTGTCTGTGACCATTTTGCCGGTTTCGTCGGCTGCCGCAAAACTCGGCATCTTGTCTCCAACTTGTAGCATAATGTATTGGTTTTAAGTATTTATCACTTCAGTTCTTCCGTGTCGAGGAGGATGGTAACGGGACCATCGTTGATGAAATCGACCTTCATGTCCGCTCCAAAACGGCCTGTTTCCACAGTCAGTCCGTACGTTGTGCGAAGCGTCTCGTTGAAATAGTCATACAGCGGAGAGGCTTGTTCGGGACGTGCGGCGCGAATGAAAGAAGGCCGGTTTCCCTTGCGACAATCGGCATAAAGCGTGAACTGCGAGATGCTGAGGATAGCCCCTCCCACATCGCGGATAGCAAGGTTCATCTTACCAGCCTCGTCCTCGAAGACACGCAGTTGGGCTATTTTCTTCGCCAGGAGATCCGCTTCGGCAGTGGTGTCGTTTTCGGTAATACCCACCAGAAGCATGAAACCTTGCCCGATCTTACCGACCGAGTTGCCATCAATCCGCACTTCCGCACGGGAACAACGTTGTACTACTACTCGCATGACCTTCTACTCCGTATAACGGCGATTGATCTCGTCCCAGTTGATGATCTGCCAGAGAGACTGAAGATGCGCGGCACGACGATTGCGGTAGTCGATATAATAAGCGTGCTCCCACACATCCATCGTCAGCAGCGGCTTGAGACCCTTTGTAACGGGGTTATTGGCGTTGGTCTCCTGCGTGATGACGAGCTTGCCGTCCTTGTCTGCGGAGAGCCACACCCAGCCTGAACCGAAGAGCGTCGTACCTTTCTGCTCAAACTCGGCTTTGAAGGCATCAAACGAACCAAAATCGCGATTGATGGCTTCGAGGATAGCTCCTTGGGGCTTGTGGTTGTCGGCTGCTACCGGAGAGAACTGCAAGAAATACAAGTTGTGGTTGAGGATCTGTCCGGCATTGTTGAAGATCCCGCCTTGCGATTTGGCTACAATCTGCTCCAACGGCATGGACTCGAACTCCGTTCCGGCAACGAGCTTGTTGAGGTTGTCCACATAGGTCTGCAGGTGCTTACCATAGTGATACTCAATGGTTTCCTGACTGATTACCGGCTCCAACGCATTCGGAGCGTACGGCAAAGTGATGAGTGTAAAAAAGAGAGGGAACATAATTATTTGATATTTGTGATTTGTTATTTCCTTATTTTATACGCACGTGCGCAATACGCGGAAGCACGACGGGGTTAACTTTTCAGTTGTTTGACAATCTCTTTTACGGCATTGTCGTTGCACCGGTGACCGAACTTATTTGACCAGAAGACTTGCCATCCGGCCTCTTCCACCGCCTTGGCATTGCGTTTGCTCATCTCGTGACCTAACAGCTCATCGTCCGTGGAGAAGAGTGCGATGTTGCGCGAACCCTGGATAAATGCGTGTTCTTTCTTGAATGCCACAAACCGCTGAACCATCGGTTCGTCGATAACGAACTCCTTGGCACCATCTTCGCGTTCCTGCAAGTACGGGTGTTTGCCATAACCCATCTTACGCAGCGTTCTGTCCATCTCCAACGAAGGATTGAGGAGGATTTTCGTCGCTTTCGGCGCATCCACGTATAGCGCCAACATACCGCCCATCGACGTGCCGATAATCACCTCCGGTTCGAACGTTCGTGCCCATTCGTTGAGGATCGCCAAAGACTCAAACGGTTCATGTGTCACCTCTGGAGCAAGCCACTCATATTCCGGCAACGCACGTGCCAACGAAGCCCTTGTGCCGGACTTCGGACTCGACGCAAAACCATGAATATACATGGCGTACGGCTTCTGTTTCGGTTCTTCCCAACTATACATAGCGATTAAATTTGCTGCAAAGATACAAAATTTTTGTCATATATGCAAGAAAATGCAGAAAAATTTGCGTATGTGGTAGATTTTTTGTACCTTTGCAGCGAATTTGTAAACATTTGCATATTATGTTAATCAAGATCTATAGTGCTGCCCCGGTGGGGATTGATGCGGTGAAAGTGACCATAGAGGTGCATTCCAAACCCGGCTTTGAATTTATCATGGTCGGACTGCCGGATGTGTCCGTCAAAGAGTCGCACGAACGCATCATGGCGGCTCTGACTGTCAATGGGTTAGAGGCTCTCCATCGTTCGTACACGATCAACATGGCTCCTGCGGATATCAAGAAAGAAGGTTCGCTCTATGACCTGCCTTTGGCGATTGGACTGCTGGCTGGTGGTGAGAAAATGAAATCCAAGGAGTTGGAGCACTATATGATGGTCGGTGAGTTGTCGTTGGATGGTTCGTTGCAGCCTATTCGCGGTGCGCTGCCGATTGCTTTATGCGCACGAAAAGAAGGATTCAAAGGGCTGATTTTGCCGGAAGCGAATGCCGAAGAAGCGGCGGTGGTGGATGGCTTGGAAGTGTATGGTTTGAAGGATCTGAAAGAGGTGATTCACTTCCTGAATGGCGAACCGAAAGATGAGTTGAAACCGGACGAACCGTGGCTGCCGACCAAGGTCGATACACAAGCGCTGTTTGACGAGTGGGCATTCCCGACAGATGTGGATTTCTCGGACGTGCGCGGACAATTTAAGGTGCGCAGAGCCGTGGAAATAGCTGCTGCGGGTGGACATAACATGATCATGATCGGTCCTCCGGGAGCCGGCAAGTCGATGATTGCCAAGCGCATACCGACGATCCTTCCTCCGTTGACGCTCGAAGAAGCATTGGAGACGACGAAGATCCATTCGATCGTGGGTCTGACGAACAAAAAGAAAGGTGCCAGCAGTTCGCTCATCGTGCAGCGTCCGTTCCGTTCGCCTCACCACACAATAACCGACACGGCGCTCGTGGGTGGCGGCCAGAATCCGCATCCGGGAGAGATCAGTCTGGCGCACAATGGAGTGTTATTCCTCGACGAACTGCCTGAATATAAGCGTTCTGCGCTCGAAGTGATGCGTCAGCCTTTGGAGGACCGGCATATCACCGTGGCGCGCACCAAAGAGACAGTCGATTACCCGGCGTCGTTCATGCTGGTGGCAGCGATGAACCCTTGCCCGTGCGGACATTACGGGGAGAATAACCCTGCTCATCCGTGTACTTGCACACCCGCGCAGGTGCATCGTTATATGTCGAAGATCAGCGGCCCGCTGTTGGACCGTATCGATATCCAGTGTGAGATTGAAGCCGTGCCGTATGAGCAGTTACGCGACACGCAGCCCGGCGAGACATCGGCAGCTATTCGTGAGCGTGTGCTGCGCGCCAGAGCTATTCAGACCGAGCGTTTCAAGCACAGCAAACTCATCCATTGCAACGCGATGATGAACTCAAAGATGGTTCGTCAGTACTGTGCTTTGGATGCCGATTCAGACAAACTGTTGGAGTTCACGATGACCAAGTTAGGTTTTTCTGCGCGTGCGTATGATCGTATATTGAAAGTCGCGCGTACGATAGCCGATCTGGAAGGCTCGGGAAACATCCAGAAGAAGCACATGTTGGAGGCTATCTCCTATCGTTCGCTCGATCGCAGCAATTATGCCGGTTAAATCGCAGCAGACCTTGATGTCCCCATGTCCATCTCATTGTTCAAACGCAGCCATCCGGTTGCGTTTTTTAATTGTGTTCGTTCGTGAAATATTCATGAAGAAACCTCAAAACCGCTCAATTTCCTTACAAAATTCAAAAATTCCGCACTTTTCTCTCCATATATTTGTATATATGGATTTTTTTTCGTACCTTTGCACGCCCAATTTGTAAGTACGTATGTGTCCCGGATCCCCGCAAGTCCGGGCTAACCAAACGAACATTGACATATTGTAATCAAAAACACGGAATCTGCAACGCTATTGCGTTTTACGTAATAGTTCCTTAATCTACTTGTGAACAAGTTCCCAGATAGCTTAATGACCTATTCTGCTAAGCACCAACGATCAATCATTATTGCTTGATTCCTCACGAAAACGCACTACGTTTACAAAAAAGCGCTATGCTTTCAAATACGGCTATGCAGCGTGCAGGTAATAAAGAAAAATTATTACGCCATACGTTGAAAATGTTTTTGATCATTTTTTGTGAGTGCAACGCGTTTTTGATTTACTACTTTACTACTAACAATATAACTGAAATGCAAGATAAAACTACGATACATATGGTTCCGGAACCTCGCAAAACGGAACTCGTCAATGCTACCTATGGCATTGTGGGAGCGATGATAGAGGTATATAAGAACCTCGGGGCTGGCTTGCCGGAGTATATCTATCAAGAGGCGCTCTTCACGGAACTGCAGGCCAACGGCTTTATGGCGCATAAGGAGTTGGAGTATCATCCCATTTACAAGGGCAAACCTCTCAACGCATATCTTAAAATGGATTTGGTGGTAGAGACACCTATTGGCAATGTAATTGTGGAATGCAAGGCATTGACGGCGCTCACTGAACGGGAGCACTATCAAACCTTTGGGTATTTGCGCGGAACAGGATGGCCTATGGCGATACTTGTTAACTTTGGAGCCAGCCCACGTGCACAGATAGAACGATTTTATAATGATAGCAGCACCATCGCGGTGTTTTAAAAGAAAGGAGATAAATCAAAAACGGCTATCCAGCGAGTTCGTATTAATGAAAGAGTTACTACACTATGAATTGAAAATGTTTTTGATAGTGCAGTGAAACGGAACGCTTTTTTGTGAGTTATGTAATAACGTGTTTTTGTAAGGCAGCAGAATGATGTTTATATCAGGCTGAATGGAAATATGTAAGTGATTGTTGGGAGCTTGCTTACGAACAAGTAATTAGATATTTTCATTAGACACACATAGTGTCGTGCTGCCGTGTTTTTGATTTACAAAACTAAAAAGAAAATTTATAAAAGAATGAGTACAGCAATAGAATTCAACCACGTATCCAAACAATACCGCCTCGGCCTGGTCTCCACCAAGACCCTGAGCCACGATATCCGCCGCTTCTGGATCACCAACGTCCTCGGCAAGGAAGACCCCTACCTCAAGATCGGCGAAACCAACGACCGTGCCTCAAAGGGCAACTCGGAGTATGTGTGGGCATTGAGGGATATTGATTTTAAAGTGGAACAAGGCGACGTCGTCGGCATCATCGGCAAGAACGGCGCCGGAAAGTCTACACTTCTCAAACTCCTTTCCCGCGTCACAGGCCCCACCACCGGTACCATCCGTGCCCACGGCCGTATCGGCTCCCTGCTCGAAGTCGGCACCGGCTTCCATGGCGAGATGACTGGGCGTGAAAACATATTCATGAACGGCGCCATCCTCGGTATGACGCGTAATGAGATCCAGTCCAAGCTCGATGAGATAATTGACTTCAGCGGCTGCGAACGGTATATCGACACCCCGGTCAAGCGCTATAGCTCGGGAATGACGGTGCGGCTGGGCTTTGCGGTGGCAGCGTTCTTGGAGCCGGAGATATTGGTGGTGGATGAAGTGCTTGCGGTGGGCGATGCGGAGTTTCAAAAGAAAGCGATAGGTAAGATGAAAGACGTTTCCCAAGGCCAAGGCCGAACAGTCCTCTTCGTTAGTCATAATATGGCATCTATCCGTAATCTCTGCACCAGCGGAGTGGTGCTGGAGTATGGTCAGGTCAAGTATCGGGATAATAACATCAACAAGGTCGTTGATTTCTATCTCAACGGCAATGCCGGTGAGGTAGGCGATAGGGCTAAACTGTCGGGTGACGAACTGAAACCTTACCGGCTGAAGGACTGCTCGTCCCGTCAGTTGGAGATCACGGAGGTGGAGCGCTTGACGCCTTATCAGGTGGACTCGACGGATGAGCAGGTCTATCGTGTGCGTGTCGTTCGCCACGATCCGTCGATTAAGAAAGTCTGCCTGAACACCCTGGTGGACGATATCCTCACGGATAACCGTGTCGGCCTGACTTGCAGCGACATCTTTGATATCCCGGAAGGCAAGAACGAGTTTGAACTCGAGGTAACGCTTCGTCATCTTAACCTCAAGCATGGCGCCTATAAGATGAACTTCTGGATTTCCGTTGACCCAATGATTAATTCATGGAACATCTTGGACGGTATCTATAACTCGCTGACCTTCGAAGTCACCGGTTATAAAGACAAGCCCATCACCGTTTGGCCCAACGACTGGGGATTCAATTATTTCGATGGTTGCACCACTAAAATCAGTTAACACAATATGCCCGGATTCATAGCACATATCGGCAAAGAGAAGATGCCGTTCGCTCCGGTGATCGATGAGCAGCTGCATGTGGATAACATGAGCAGTGTGCTCGGCTATTTTATCGAACGTCGTATCCAGAAGCAGGACTTAAACGACTCCTTGTTCGTGGACACCGGTCGCTATGCGATGGTGATTGACGGACAAATCAGCAATAAATCGGCGTTGCAAGAAGCCTATCGTGCTTTCTCTTGGCCGAACTGCATAGCTCGTATGTACGAGAAAGAAGGCGACCGGTTCTTCCGTTCCTTGATTGGCACTTATGCCGGTCTGTTCTACGACAAGCACCAAGAAAAGTGGCTCGTCTTTGCCAATGAGCAGCCTATTTTCTATGTCCGTGTGGAGGAACACATATTCGTGGCTTCGGATCAAACCGAACTTGCCGTAACCTTGCGCTTAAACAATCTGTCGAAGGACGCTATTGAGCAATTGCCTTCCGGCTCGTTCCTTCGCAAGTCGCGTCACCAAGAACCCAAGTTAAAGACCATCAACAAAAAGCTGACCCAACGATGATACTGCACTTAGTTACAGACGAACAATTTACCGATTATGCTGTCCAGCAGTTCTCGGCTTTGGAAATGAATTCGGAGTTTGTACTCATACCATGTAACCATGAGAACTGGTCTGTTAAATCGATAGATAAATGCACCATAGTGCAGCGTTTTAGTCCGGAGTTTGATAAATTGTTGACTCGTCTTGGTCAATATACAGCAATAGTTTTTCATGGGTTGTTTTGGAATAGTTGGCAAACTAAAGTATTAGAGCGTGTTCCCGAAGATGTAAAAGTAGCATGGTTCTTCTGGGGTGGAGATATTTATTCGCGTCATGGACAGAGTGTAAAATTCTTGGCTCCGATAACCGGTTTTCTTGCTCGTATTCGCAGTTATAAAAAGAACTTACCGGTAGATACTTCATGGGAAATTCCTCTTGAGTTGTTTAAACGTATTGACTATTGCCTTACAGATGAACGAGAGGAATATGAATATGCTAAGCAATATACAGGTGCTAATTTTGAATACCTCTGGTATACTTGCTATTCGTTAGAGGAGACTATAGGTCCGTTGATGAATAGTCATTGCGATGGCAGTAATATATGGATAGGAAATTCAGCAGCTACTGGTAATAATCACGCGGATATCCTTTGGAAACTTTGGTCACGAGGATTATTGCGTAAATTCAAAGGGGAAAAGGTAATAATGCCGCTGAGTTATGGTGATCCCTGGATGCGCAATTTAATTTTGAAGTATGGCAAACGATTGTTGGGAAAATACTTACAAGCTTTGGAAGCCTATATTCCCCGCAACGAGTACAATGCTTTGATGCTCTCATGTTCAACCATGATAATCGGTTATTGGGAGCCGGCAGCACAAGGAAATATTATTACTGCAATGTGGTTAGGAATGCGAGTATATCTAAGCGAAAAAAGCATGACGTACCAATATTTCAAGCGTATAGGTTGTAAGATCTACTCCATTGAGCACGACTTGGACCGTAAGAACCCCGATGTCTTTGCACTGATGAAGCAGGAAGATATTGATACCAACCGTGCTGTGCTTCGCAAATGGTATAGCAAAGAGGAGATGCATAAACGAAATTTAGAGATTGTAAAAGCATTATCGTAATGACAAAATTAGCAATCATAGGAGCATCGTATCTGCAATTGCCTTTGGTGCAACGCGCCAAAGAGATGGGGCTATACACTATCTGCTTTGCATGGGCAGATGGAGCCGTATGCAAGGATGTGTGCGATAGGTTCTATGACATCTCAATCATAGAGAAGGATCAGATACTCGACATTTGTCGCCAAGAACAGATTAACGGCATCTGCACCATCGCATCTGATACCGCAGCACCAACAGTCGCCTATGTGGCAGAGCAGATGGGATTGGTTGGCAATAGTTATGAATGTGCTTTGCGTGCCAATGACAAATATCTCATGCGCAACGCTTTCAAAGCTGCTGGTATTCCTTGTCCGCTATACCAGATGGTGAAGAGTGCTGATGAAGAATTGAATGATGCGTTTTTTTATCCACTTATCATCAAACCTACCGATCGTTCCGGTAGTTTAGGCGTAACAAAGGTAGATGGAATAGTCTCGCGAACGCATGCGCTAAAGGAAGCAATCGAATGCTCCTTCAGGCACGAAGCGATAATAGAAGAATATATAGAAGGACGAGAGATAAGCGTGGAGTTTATATCGTATCAAGGTAAACATTATCCGCTCCAGATAACCGACAAGGTAACCACCGGTGCACCACATTTTGTGGAGTTAGAGCATCATCAACCGGCAGACTTGACGTTGGAGCAATATAGCGAGATTTATCGGTTAACGACTAAAGCATTGGATGCGCTTGGTGTTACTAACGGCGCATCGCATTCGGAGTACCGTATCACGGAGAAGGGTAAGATATACGTGATGGAGATTGGCGCTCGCATGGGAGGTGATTTTATTGGTTCGCATTTAGTGCAACTCAGTACGGGGTATGACTTTTTGCGTGGAGTGATTGAGGTGGCTTTAGGAGAATTTACACCACCGGTACGCACCATCAATAAATACTCCGGTGTATATTTCCTCTGCCAAGAGACCGGATATTTGGATTTGTATTTCCAGCAACAATCATTTCCTTCATGCATCGTGGCACACGAAAAAACGAGCAATACACTTTGGCCTGTGCAATGCAGCGGGGATAGAAGTGGTTATTTGATATATCAGTCTGATAAAAAAGAAGTTTTGTAAGTTGTAAGTAGATGAAACGAGTATGTGCATATAGAGCAAACAAGATATTGTTCAATTTCATAAAGAGCAATAATTTAGTAGGAATGATAATCCTACCGGCTAACATCTGTCCGGACGTGGTAGATACTCTGCGCTATGCCCGTAACCCATTGCACTTTGTGGATATTGATGCGCATACGCTTTGTTTGGATTGGCAGCAAGTGCAATCAGTTGCCAAAGATGCAGCGGCTGTGTTGGCTGTTCATACCTATGGTATTGAGGATAATTTTAATGAGCAGTTTGCTGCATTGCGTGCTGTAAACCCGAATATAGTCATCATCGATGATCGTTGCCTCTGTATGCCGGAGTTGGGTGAACCCAATAGCATTGCTGATATGGTGATCTATAGTACCGGCGAGAAGAAACAGGTGGAGTTTGGTGCCGGTGGAATAGGGTATGTGTCTGAAGGTTGGAACTATGAGGAGATAAATGTGCCGGAGAATGATGTGCTGACCAATGAAACATGGGCATTAGACGAAAAGTCACAGCTTGCTAAGATGGATGCGGTGATTAAGCATAAAGAGAAACTGAATGCCATCTATCGCAAGAATCTTCCTGCGACCATCCAACTCCCTGCGCCATACCAACATTGGCGATTCAATATCATTGTGCCAGATAAGGAGGAAATATTAAAGGCTATATTTGATGCAGGACTCTTTGCCAGCGGACACTATAAGCCTCAAGCAGAAGACTGCACGGTTGCAACCAACCTATATAACCATATCATCAATCTCTTCAATGACTTTTACTTCAAAGAAGAGCAAGCACTCAAAACATGCGAAATAATAAACGAGAAAATAAAGTAACACTATGATAGATTTTAATCGTCCGCACCTCACGGGAAAAGAGGCGCATTATATATACCAAGCCGTATCTAACTTGCATTTGTCAGGCAATGGTCCGTTTACTAAACAGTGTCAACATTACTTCGAAGAGCGCTATGGCTTTAAGAAGTGTCTGCTCACCACATCCGGCACAGACGCACTGGAGATGTGCGCGATGTTATGTGACCTAAAACCCGGTGATGAAGTCATCATCCCGAGTTATACGTTCGTCAGCACCGCTCTTGCTTTTCTGCGTGAAGGAGCAAAAGTGGTGTTTGCCGATAGCATGAAGCGTAATCCGAATCTGGATGCAGAGGCTATCGAAGCGCTCATCACTCCGCGTACCAAAGTCATCGTCCCCGTCCATTATGCCGGAGTGGCATGTGACATGGATAAGATTATGGAAATTGCAGAGAAGCATAATTTGTTGGTCGTAGAAGATGCCGCGCAAGCAGTCGATTCATTCTACACCTCAAACATCAAACATCAAACATTGCCGCTTGGTGGCATTGGGCACTTAGCGGCATTTAGCTTTCATGAGACGAAGAATATTACTGCCGGAGGAGAGGGTGGACTGCTCGTAGTCAATGATGAACGCTTTATCCGTCGTGCAGAGATTCTTTGGGAGAAGGGAACGAACCGCGCAGAGTTCTTCCGCGGTGCAGTAAATAAATACGGCTGGGTGGATATGGGGAGCTCCTTCTTGCCGGCAGAAATCAACGCCGCTTTCCTATGGGCTCAACTGGAGAACCTCGATGAGATCCAATCTAAACGTAAGGCTCTTTGGGAGACTTACTATAAACATCTCAAACCAATAGCCGACAAAGGCTATTTCAAACTCCCCGATCTGCCGGAATACGCAAGTAACAATGCCCACATGTTCTACCTCGTCTTACCGGATTTAGAGAAACGTACGGCACTCATCAAATACTTGAAAGAGCATGATATCCAATCGGTATTTCACTATCTCAGTCTGCATAGCAGCCAATATTATCAAGATAAACACGACGGACGTGAACTGCCGGAGTGCGATAGGTATGCAGATACCCTTATGCGTCTGCCGATGTTTTATGATTTGGAGATAGAGCAAGTAGAAATGATTTGTAAAACCATTGGAGATTTCTATACGAAATGAAATCCTTAGAGCACTACTATATTGTATTACGGCGTAAGATAATTCGTCCGATATTGAATAACGAGAAGTTATCCTACTTTCTGTCGAAGCATTGCCTAAGAACCTATATGGCTATGTTTTATGAAAGTTGGATAGGTAAGCGGTTACATCTGTGCCATCCTCAGAATATCAATGACCAATTGATGGTATTAAGTTTAGAGGCAAAGCGCGATCCTATTCAGCATCATTTCCGTGTCCAATGCGCAGATAAGTATCTCGTACGCGAGTACGTCAAGAGCAAAGGATTGGAGGATATTCTTATCCCGTCTTTCGGCGTGTTTGATTCGTTCGATGAGATAGACTTTTCTAAATTACCGGACCAGTTTGTAATTCAAACCAACTTTGGATGCGGACATATCTGGATATGCAAGGATAAGAAAAGAGAATTAGCGGATATCGAGAAATGGCACAAGCAGTTTAACGAATGGATGGCGATAAAGAACTTCGGATGGCAAACAGGAGAATGGCAGTATGCAGAGATTCCGCATAAACTGATAATCACTAAATACCTCGATAGTCTTGGCTCGATATCTGTTAATGACTATAAGTTTCAATGTTTTAATGGGCAGGTGTATGGTAGTTTAGTTGCTTATGACAGGGTTTTAGACGGAGTTACTGGTGCTCAATTTGATCACTATGATATTAATTGGAATCAAACGGAGTGTATACCTATGTTATGGCATCCGCAGCGTAGAGAGATACCGGAACCGAAAAGTTATAAGCGAATGCTTGAAATAGCACATACGTTGAGTAATGATTTTCCATACTGCCGTGTGGATCTGTATGAGGTAGATGGCAAGGTGTATTTTGGGGAGTTAACATTTACCCCTCATGGGAATGTGATGAATTACTATATAGACGAGACGTTAGTGGATATGTTAAAATTCTATAGAAAGACGAAATGAGCCGCATATTGGATAAAATAAAACGTTATTGGATAAAGTTGCGATTTCGACCAATTCGTATATTTGTGTTTCATCATGTGAGTGATGTATATGACCCATTGCTTTGTGGCGAGGACGAGTGGACGCAAACGGATCAGTTTAAGCGTAACATAAGGGAATTGCAAAAGAGATACCAGTTTATCTCGCTGGCTGAAGCATGCCACAAACTGAAGCACGATGTGTCCAGACTGCGTAACTATGCTGTCCTTACTACCGATGATGGCCTTGCATCCGTACTGAATGTCATCCCATGGCTGGAAGAGCAGAAGATACCATTAACCCTTTTCGTAAATACCCGTTTTATGGAGAGGGATATATTGAAACCTATATCAATCGAACGATTAAAGACGATAGCGCCGGATGCAGATGTTCTGGCTATTGCAAAGAGAATGTATCTCTCCAAGGAACAGATTTTTGCATTCACATCTCCGCTACTTGAAATAGGAATGCATGGTCATGACCATCTAAATGCGCAACGTATATCAGAAAGTAGGTTTGAAGAAGATTTTGAAATAGGAAGAGAAATCATTCAAACACATCCTCGATATATTAAAGCCTACGCATATCCGTGGGGAAAACACACAATAGAGTCAACCACTTATATGGATAAATTAGGTATATTATCGTTGGCTGTTAGAAAAGGGAAAAATTATATATGGAAACCTTGTTTAAATAGGGAGTGTATAGATAATATAAAATTATAGGAGATGTCGTGTATGAATTTAGCTCCAATTATAGTTTTCGCATATAACCGCGCCGACCATTTGCGCAAAACGATCACATGGCTTGGTCAAAATGAGTTGGCTGACCAATCCGTGCTCTACCTCTTTTGCGATGGGATGAAACTCAATGCCACTGATGAACAAAAGCAGAAAGTGCTCAATGCGCGAAAGGTTGCGCACGAATTGGCTGTTGTTCCTACATTCAAAGAGGTGCACATCATAGAGCGTGAAGAGAACTATGGTCTTGGAAAATCAGTCATTACCGGTGTAACGGAGATTATTAATCAATATGGACGCGCAATCGTATTGGAGGATGATTTAGAAACTTCGCCGTACTTCCTATCGTACATGAATCAATGCCTCGACCATTATGAGGCGCGTAAATCGGTATTTTCCATCAGCGGATTATCGCGTCCGCATCCGGAGCGTTTCTATCCGAAGGACTATCCGTACGATGTCTATGTATCTCTCACGCATCACCCTACTGGCTGGGCTACATGGGCGGATCGGTGGTACCAAGTAGATTGGAATGCGGATCTATTTGACGTCGTAAAACTACAACCAGCAATGATAGAGGCTTTTCGGCGCATTGAGTATGGTGAGTTTGATGCATTAGTTCGTCAGCGTCGGACTGGGCAAAATGTGTGGTCGGTTCGCTTTGGCTTCGCGCATTTTGTCAACCATGCGGTAAGTATTTGTCCAATTGTTTCATATATCAATCATATCGGATGGGACGCGGAGGCTACCAATGCCACCGCATCTTCCCAATGGAACTTCGACCGTTTAGCGGATAATGCTGATATTCGTTTCCTCGATGTACTATATGAGGATAGCCGTATCATCAACTCTTGGTACTCGTTCTCAATGCCGCAACGTCGCTCGTTATGGGGACGGTTAAAGAACTGGTATGGGCGCAAATTCTTGCATCGTGATGAATATGCATTAAAGGGTAGAGTATTTGTTGAGCAATGAGAAGTAAGACTGATATATTATTGTCCGTGTGTGTGCGTACGCATAATCAAGAGCGTTTCATTCGCGAAGCGTTGGATAGTGTGTTGTCTCAAAAAACAACCTTCCCATTTGAAATCATCATTAGCGACGATGCATCTTCTGATGGAACGGTTGCTATATTACAGGAGTATCAGCTGCGATACCCTGAGATGATACGTCTGCTATTGAGCGAGTCAAATCTTGGTGGACCGGAGAACTTAAAACGCGTCATCGAAGCAAGTGACGCCAAGTATATCACCTGTTTGGATGGGGATGATTTTTACACTGATGTGTATAAACTCCAAAAGCAGGTAGACTTCCTTGAGACACATCAGGAATACGCAGCGTGCTTTCATAATACATGGTATGCAGACGAAAATGGCCATCTCAAAGGGCTTTTCAATCGTCCTGATTTTCATGCTGTACATGATGCGCGTGAGTTTATCCGCGAGCGTTGGTTTGTGCCTATCCATAGTGCAGTACTTCGCCGCGAGTATATTGAGTTCCCGGATTGGTATAATACGGTGATGAACGACGATTATGTCGTGCATCTTTCTGTCGCCAAACACGCTCCGTATTATTTTATGTCGGATGTGATGGTAGCGTATCGTAGGCATAGCAGCAATACATCTATTGCTTATAGAGATTTAATCTTGACAGATACCAAACTTTGTGAAGTATTGGAGAATATGAAACCGCTTTATCCTGAAGATTATGCATCGGATTTTGATGCGCGTATTGCAGAATACAAAGCAGAAATAGCCGACATGCAATCTCTCCTGTCACAACCGTGGCGTAGATGGTTTAGAAGAAAGACATATACAAGAGCTATCAGAAAATGGTTAAAGCAGATTAGTAAATAGTGTTATTTAACTCACTGACATATGCAATGTTCTTGCCGATAGTGTTTGCAATCTATTGGCTATTGAGTAAGAACTTGAAACTACAGAACATCTTTGTGGTTCTTGCTTCGTATGTATTCTATGCATGGTGGGACTGGCGATTTTTAGGCTTACTCATAGGCATGAGCTTCCTCTCTTGGGGATCAAGTTGGTTAATTAATAAATCACAAATTACAAATTACAAATCACAAATTCCAAAATTCTGGCTATGGCTATCGATTGCCATAAACGTAGGAATTTTGGGCATATTCAAGTACTATAATTTCTTCATCAGTAGTTTTGCAGAACTATTTGGTTTGCAGAACTCCATTCATTCGCTCAAGATCGTGCTGCCTTTAGGTATCTCGTTCTTTACGTTCCAAGCAATCTCCTATGTCGTCGATGTCTATAAACGCAAGATAGAACCGACCAACCTTGTGGATTGCTTACTCTATATCGGTTTCTTCCCGAAGTTGTTGGCTGGACCGATTGAGCGGCCGACAAACCTCATTCCGCAGATACAACGCAACCGCGTGTTTGAATATGACTTAGCTGTGGATGGTTGTCGGCAGATTCTGTGGGGCTTGTTTAAAAAAGTAGTTATTGCCGATAACTGTGCGCTATATGTTAATCAAGTCTATGGCGATTATGCGAACCAGTCCGGCAGTACCTTGCTGCTTGCGGCAATCCTCTATACGATACAGATCTACGGCGATTTCTCCGGCTATAGCGATATGGCGATTGGTTCGGCGAAGTTGCTTGGTTTCCGCTTCCGGGACAACTTCCTTTTCCCATATTTTAGCCGGAACATGAATGAGTTTTGGCGTAGGTGGCATATCAGCCTCAATACATGGTTCGTGGACTATGTCTATATCCCGCTTGGTGGTAGTCGCAATGGCAAATGGCATACTATCCGCAATATCATGATTGTGTTCCTGTTGTCGGGATTGTGGCATGGAGCCGATTGGTCATTTGTGGCATGGGGTGCATATCATGGATTGCTGTTAGTGCTGCTGATATTGCTTAACCGAAATACCAAGTACGAGCATGTAGTGGCGTATGATAGGGTGCTTCCCTCTTTCAAAGAGTTTGGGCAGATAGTACTCGTCTTTGCGTTAGCTACCTTTGGTTGGATGATGTTTCGTGCAGATGACATGACGCAGTTTATTGACTATACGTGGCACATGTGCAGTGCGGATTTGTTCTCTATGCCTAAGTTAGCTGGGTATTACATCCTATTTGCCAACATAGCCCTTATGTTCGTCATCGAATGGTTCATGCGCCGCAATACACATGGCCTTGATTTCAAGAACTTAACAGCGAAGCGATACACGCTATACACAGCAACGCGCTACACCTTATATACTATTGTATTTATATTAATCCTCCTCTTTGGCGGACATACGGAGAACTTTATTTATATGTATTTCTAATGAGACGGTTTCTAATCAAAATAGGGATAGGTGCGGTAGTGGCTTTCATAGTCGCTCTATTGTTGGATATGATGATAAGTTATGGCCTATTCCGCACACACGCGCATCCGCATCAAGCATGGCGAGAAATACGTTCCGGACAATATGCTTCCGATATCGTCATTTTAGGTACATCGCGAGCCTTAGAGCACTATGACCCACAAGTGATAGATTCGATAACCGGATTGACATCCTATAACCTCGGTATGGGAGGATATAGTATCAATGTACAATTGATGAAATATCGATATTATTTTCACTATAATCCGCAGCCACGATATATCATTTATGATGTAGATCAATTGCTCTTGCAGATTGATACGGTTGTTCATCAGCATCAATCTGAGCAGTTCTTACCATTGTTCTACGATGGCGCTATCCGCAAAGATTTGATGAACGTTGGTTACTCTTGGGTTGATGCTTATATCCCTATGGCTCGCTATTGGGGGTACCAAATCCAAAATAAACGAGCCATATTAGAGGCGCTTAATCTAAAGCATTACCGTGATTATTCGTCCTATAGGGGGTATAGTCCTGATTCATGCTTTTGGGAGCCATCTCGTCTACATATTGTAGATAGTATCAAGCCTCGCATTGATAAAGAGGCAAAACAGATGTTCGAATCCTTTGTAGACGAGTGTGAAAAGAGTGGAGTAGAGTTAATCTTCGTCACATCTCCAGTGTACTACACCTACGTAGAGATGTCCCCGTCGTGGGATAGATATATTTCATATTTTGATTCTGTTGCACATGCAAATAATATATCCTATCTTAATTATATGAATCATTCTATCTGTCAAGATTCAACAATGTTTAATGCTGGTGTCCATCTAACACCGGATGGAGCTAAATCTTGGTCGGTGATGTTATCAAATGACTTAATGAATGCTAATTTGCTAAAATATGATAAGAATGAAACTGTGCATAGTAACAATTAATTATAATAATGCAGAAGGCTTACGCAAGACGCTTGCTTCTGTTGCTGCGCAGACCTATCGCGATATCGAACACATCATCGTAGATGCCGCTTCCACCGATGGTTCCGTTGAGATAATTAAGGAGTATGAAGAAAAAATACACCTTACACATTCAACCATACACATCGTCTGGACAAGTGAGAAGGACAAGGGTATCTACGACGCTATGAATAAAGGGATCCGCAAAGCAACGGGGGACTATGTCTGGATCCTGAATTCGGGAGATTGTGCTGCTAGTTCTGATGTCGTAGAACGGATGATGAATATCCTTCCTTCATTCACTCCTTCAACATTAAACGACATAATCGATATTCCGATTTTGATTGGCAACAAGATTCATGTCTATCCGGGAGATAAGAGAGTGTATTCACCATTGCCAATAGGTAGATCAAAGACTCCAAATCCGATTCCCATTGAGACCAGTATGCTTACATTCTATCGTGGAACGATTCCCCAGGATGCAGCGTTTGTGCGCAGGGATTTGTTTGAGAAATATGGGGGCTTTGATGAAGGAATGAAGATATGTGCGGACTGGAAACTATATCTCAATATGATAGCATTGGATGGCATTATTCCCATGTACGTCAATATCGACGTAGTGCTGTTTGATATGACCGGTGTTAGCAATGCGAATAACGATCTACGATTAGCTGAAAAACGTGCGTACTTAGAAAAAATACTTCCGGCTTCGGTTTTGAAAGACTATGATGCTTACGCATTCCCCATTGATGAATATATACGCTTGAAGAAATATCATTTGTGGGGCATAGTCTATTTTCTTGAACGTATGTTGTTTAAACTTGAAAAGTGGAAAGTGCTTAAATGAAATTATCAATAATCATTCCGATATATATAGTTGAGCAGTATCTGCGTAAATGCGTAGATAGCGTGCTCCATCAAGATTACAAGGATTATGAAATAATTCTTGTGGATGATGGTAGTCCTGATACATGTCCGCAGATATGCGATAGCTATGCAGCTGAACACAATAATATCCGCGTTGTCCATAGAGGAAACGGAGGGTTGAGTGCGGCGAGGAATAGTGGAATTGAGGTGGCAAAAGGAGAGTACGTGATGTTTGTTGATTCGGATGATTATATTGAGCAGAATGTTCTTGCTGGTTTAATGGATCAAATCGAGCGCGATAAACTCGATGTCCTTCGTTACCGTCTTCAATATGTCAATCCGCAGTATGTGGTATATAACCCGTATAGGTGTGATCCGTTTAAAGGGAATGATTACTCCGAGATTCCAACTGATGGAGTTTCGTTCCTTAATTCAAGAATGAGTACTGCTTGTTATGCTTGGGCATTTGTTTTAAAGCGAGAGTTGCTTGATGGTTGTATGTTTACCCCTGGTATTTATTTTGAAGATACAGACTGGACACCGAGGATGTTAGTAAAGGCTAAGAGAGTGGCAAGTACGAATACGGTGGTGTATAATTATCTACAGCGAGAAGGTAGCATCACGAATGCGGTAAATCGAAGTAAACAGAAGAAAGTGCTTGATGATAAAATACGTCTGGTATGTGAAATGCTGCGCCAAGCGAATGAATTGCAGCAAAAAGGACTAAGTAGTGCATGGTTCAGTCGGATGATTGCAGATAATGTGATAAGTATTATTGGTATCATTAGTAAGGACTTTTACAAAGAACGTAAAGCTTATCTAGGGGTGTTGCAGCAGCAGAATATTTATCCTATAGAAAATAAGTCGATAAAAGCTCGACTCATCAATTTCTCACCAGGTTTAGCCGTGGGCATATTACATTTTAAGAATCATTAATAAGCATTATTTACTATGAATAAGTGTATTAAGCGTATTAGATCGGTGTATCATCAATCTAAAAATTTATTCGATTATTTACGGTCTCCGCGAGAATATTATAATAATATCCAAATATGTGGACAATACGCAGGTTTTTTGGCTCATTTCGTTATTGATAGAATGGGTATAAAATATCAAAAGGGACAAATAGCTTGTTTTAATACCTATTCTTTACCTTGGGTTTTACGTTATCATCGTGCGCCGATTAAACTATTCTACACACAAGAGAATACGCATGTTGCTGAATCATATTGGCAGCAGTTTGAGAATATATGGGAAAAGGAATCCTCATTATCTTTATCGTGCGGTTTTGACTATGGAGAACATCCAAAGTATCTTAGATTTCCATATTGGTTGGCAGCAATCTTCGGTTCGACAGGGACTCTACAAGAAATTGCCGATTTTGTAGCAAAACATAACATAACTGATTTATCGGAGCGAACCAAGGATTGTGCTTTTGTATGTAAGCGAGATTATTTTGGCGATAGGGCTCAAATTGCCGATATGGTGGCACAAGTAATGCCAATGTCATATCCGTCTGATTTTAGGCATAACGACGATGATATGCGCGGAAAGTTCGGTGATGATAAGATAGCATATTTGCGTCAGTTTAAGTTCAATCTTTGTCCAGAAAACTCAAACAATAGAGGATATGTGACAGAGAAGATATTTGAGGCAATCAAAGCAGGATGTGTACCAATCTATTGGGGTAATGAGGGGTATCCCGAACCAGATATATTGAATCCAAAGGCGATTGTGTATTTGGATAAAAATAATCCGGAAGATGGATTGGCGCTGCTACGCAAATTGTATGAAGCCCCGAAAGCCTATGCGGACTTTGCTTCGCAACCGCGATTCATGCCCGGGGCTGATGAGAAAATATATGGGTATTATCAACGATTGGAGAATAAACTGAGAGAAATACTAAATTGTGAAGCTAGCATATGAAATGGATTAAGAAAATATTAGAGAAGTTGCGTGGAGAACCACAGAATCTAGTGAAACTGAAAGCCCGCGGTTTAAAAGTAGGCAAGAACTTTTACCGTGGAGGAGGGGTTATTATTGATTCAACCCACTGTTATCATATCACCATCGGTGATAATGTGACGCTTGCTCCGCGGGTACATATATTAGCTCATGATTCCAGCACCTTTATGTTTTTAGGTAAAACACGAGCCGCTAATGTGACAATAGAGAATGATGTTTTTGTGGGGGCAAGTTCTATTATTCTGCCCGGAGTGCATATAGGTAATCGTGTCGTTATTGGTGCTGGGAGTATCGTTTCTAAAGACATTCCTGAAAACTCTGTAGCAGTGGGTAACCCCTGTAAAGTTATTTGTTCATTAGATGCATACTTGGAAAAAGAGAAAGCAAAAATGACCCCAGAGAATACATTTGTGGGACTGGATTGGGAGAAACAAGATGATATTGCTGCTGCTATTGCCGCGGCTGAGAAATACAGAGAAATATTTGTAAGTTAAAAGATATGAATCAAGCAACACAGGACATGTTAGATGCGCTTCGGGAACAGAATCTTGGCTCAGCGCAAGTGGTACTCATTATGGGTGAAGTGCGTAAGCAATTGGAATCCCGAGAGGAATGGGCTGGGAAATTCAATGTGCTTCGATTTTATTGCAATTGGTGTTTGCATTCACAGATAGACCGTAATCCCTATTGTAAAACGATTATCAAAGAACTTAATCAGTGTCTATGGCAATTAGACGAAACCGGGAATGCGGATACAACAGGTACAATGAACATTGCCGGTTTCTTAAGAATAAGTCAATTGTGCAATGAGTTAGGGTATGTGATAGCAGCTATTTCCGGAGACATCGTCTATCCAACTCTTACGTTTGTGAGGGCGTTGTTTACCTATCTAAAGGGTGTGCCTGTCGTACCGGTAGATACAGTAGGAGGTTCTCTCGATAGGACCAAATCTGCCTTTGCTACGCTATGTCAGGAACTGCAGATTGATCCGAATCGTCCTCTGCTGAAGAATTTCATGGTTACGGATGTAGATGATACTTGTCTGCAATATGATGCAGAGATGGATAATACAGAACAAACCGTTATCCATAGTGTAGTTAATTTGCCGTTATGTTCCGAACCTTCATTTATTTTTGCAGCTGAGCGGCAGAATGAAAATAAGTTTGCTGCGTTAGTAAACAAGGCTAATCAATTGTTCCTGAATAAGCAGCTGGACGATGCGTGGAGTATATTGGGTAATGCAATGGCATTGCTGCCTAATGTGCATGGCATGGATGAACTTAAGGCACAGATGAATCTATTGCTAATGGAAGTCGGTTGGGCAAGATTAGGTGATGTAACGATGCTTGGATATGGCGAGAAAGCTATGGATTATATAGCGGACCCGATTCGATGCTCAACAATCTATTGTCAGTTAGGAGAGTATGCGTTACAACGTATTTCCGATGTGCCGGATGCGAAGCCGATTGCAAAAAAATATATTGAAAAGAGCTTGGAATTAGCTCCGTATAGCCAATTCAAGGTCGGACCATCATTCCTGAAGGGTAGGCTGTTACTGGCATCGAACCAGCCGGATGACGCTTTGTCGGCATATACTGAAGCTGCGCTATATGCAGAGGAATCGCATATGGAGGCTATGCAAGCTAAAATACGATGCGATATAGCAGCACTAATGGAAACTCAAGGTCACCCTGAGATGGCATTGAGTGAGTTTACCCATGCAGAGAATTTGGCAAAAAGTTCGGCAGATCCGATCGTGATAGCGTCGTGCATGCTCTATAAAGCGCAGTTTTTAATTCGTCAACGAGACGATGACACTGCATGTCGGTTAATTGCATCAATGCCTAAAATGATTTGACTATGACGCCATTAGAAACAATAGTCTTCACCCCGGAGCAAATAGCGGGACTTACGAAAGCACAGAAGCAAGAGTTGCCTACGATTATTGATGTGCTGGAGTATATTTCTTCGTTGGAGAATGCCAATATGCGTAAGAACCTAAAGGAGCCCGGCATGCAGGATATATTTAGAGAAGGCAAGTTTGTGTGCGTATCTGACCAACCATGGACGAATATCGCAAAGCTCTATCCTAGCTCACAATCCGTATTCACGCTGATGCGCGGGGAGAGTGCATTCCATAAGAAGTGTTATCCTTCTTTATTCCGTCCGAAGACAGGAATGAGTGACGATGACCATTGGTTGGTGTCACGATTGCAAGCATGTGAGTTTATCGCTGTCATGCAGCAACATCCGGTAGTACAGGCATTAAGGCAACTATGTGAGGTGGAGTATATGGCAGTAGCGCAACATTATGGTTTTCCGACTGAATATATGGATATTACCAATCAGAAATGGTCGGCAGCATTCTTTGCTTGCACTGAATATAAGGACGGAAACTATATACCGATAGAGCCGAAGGAGGAAACTAAGATTGGTGTGTTGTATATAGGATTGCCGGATGAAAAGAATCTGTTACCATCTAACCTTAAAGCCTTGGGATTCCACTATTTTGAACGTCCGACTCGTCAGAATGCGCTGGTATATGAGATGAAGAAAGATGATAACTTCGATGCAGATCCGTATTTCAAGCGAATCATATTCCGTCATGATGCAGAGGCGTCGAAATTGGTGTATAAGATGAGTTATAATCAGTTGCGATATTTTCCTCGTGATAACTGGGCAGATATTGCAGAGCAGATCCGGCAACCGGATTATCCAATCAGCAAGGCTGCTATTGATGTGAGTAGGAATTATGGCGTAACACAAACCGAAGCGGAGATACAGGAGGTACTATCGCGAAACAATATTTTGTACACGCCATCCGAAGTACCACAAGCGATGCCAAAGCCAGAGCAAGTGGAGTGGGAAGTGAGAAAGTGGAATGAATATACATTCCCGAATCTGCTGCGCAATGTGATACTATTGCCACCGGTGTATAAATTGTAAAAAACACTACTTCTTTATGAAATAATGCATGAATTCATTGCAAAATGAAGAAAAATGAAAGAAAGTTCCACATATATTTGTATATGTGGGATTTTTTTTGTAACTTTGCGCCCAAATTTATTGTGCGCATATGCCTGGGTACGTATATATGTGCACAATAGGCACAGAATAAACAATGGTAAAAGAACGAAGTTCAAATATTGAATTGTTCCGCATAATCATGATGTGGCTGATAGTCGCGCATCATTATGTGGTTAATTCCGGTGTGTTAGATGCAATTTTAGAACCTCCATATTCATGGCATCATTATTTCCTGTACGTATTTGGTATGTGGGGCAAGATCGGCATCAATTGCTTTGTGTTGATAACGGGATACTTTATGTGCAAGTCGGATATAACGGTATGTAAGTTCCTTAAATTGCTTCTGGAGATTATATTCTATAATATAGTCATTTATTCTATCTTTGCAATCTCCGGATATGAATCATTCTCATTGGGAGGATTTGTCAAGGCGATAAACCCGATAAAATCTATATCTTTTGGTTTTACAAGTTGTTTTCTGATATACTATTTATTAATTCCATTCCTGAATAAACTGGTAACTAATATCACGAAGAGGCAACACCAATATTTATTGGCAATTTGTATGTTGTTCTTTGTAATTTGGGATAGATTGCCTGGTGTTGAATACACATACAACTATGTGGGATGGTTTTGTGTCCTTCATTTTATAGCGTCCTATATTCGTTTTTATCTACCTCAAAAAGAAGGTGCAAGAAACGGGCGCGAAGCGCTACTAATTTTCACGGGGGGGGTGTTCGCAATGACGTCGGTTGTTGCACAATGTTACATGATAGAAAAAGGATGGCATGTCGGATGGCAATATAAATGGGTGGTGGATTGTAATGCAGTAGTTGGTTTGTTGTCGAGCATAATGATGTTTATCGGTTTTAAAGATTTGAAGATGAAGAATAGGAAATGGATCAATACAATTGCAGCCAGCACATTTGCGGTATTGCTGATTCACACAAATAGCGATACTATGAGGAAATGGCTATGGCAAGATGTGTGTTGTAATGTAAATTGGATAGAATCTCCATATCTTCCTCTTCATGCAATAGGATGTGTAACAGCGATATTCCTAATTTGTATAATTGTGGACCAAGTCCGAATATATGCTGCAGAGAAACCGACATTTAAAGTGATAGATAAGTATTTAGCAAAATATGGAATCAAATAATCAAATATTAGTTACATCTCCGCTGTTGCCTGACTTGCAGGAGTTCAATCAATACCTGCAACAAATATGGGATAGTAAATGGATTACGAATAATGGTTCGTTCCATCAGCAGTTAGAGAAAGCTCTGGCTGATTATCTTGGAGTAGAGTATATAAGTCTCTTCACGAATGGTACACTTCCGTTGATAACGGCGTTGCAGGCACTCGGTCTTACCAAAGGCGAAGTGATAACCACTCCGTATTCGTTCGTGGCGACGAGTCACTCCATCTGGTGGAACCAGTTGACTCCGGTCTTTGTGGATATAGAGGAAGAGACTTGCGGTATGGATCCGGCAAAGATAGAAGCGGCCATCACTCCCCATACAGTAGCTATCATGCCTGTGCATTGCTATGGCAAACCCTGCAAAACCAAAGAGATAGATGCTATCGCAAAGAAGCACGGACTCAAAGTAATCTACGATGCAGCTCATGCCTTTGGAGTGAATGTGAATGGTAAATCCATTCTTAATGCGGGAGATATTTCCACTTTGAGTTTCCACGCCACAAAAGTGTATAACACCATCGAGGGAGGTGCTTTGGTATGCCACAGTGCAGAAATGAAGCACCAGATAGATAACCTCAAGAACTTTGGTTTCCGCGGCGAAGTAATAGTCGAGGCTCCGGGTATCAATGGTAAGATGGATGAAGTTCGCGCAGCCTATGGTCTGCTGAATCTCAAACAAGTAGATGCTGCTATTGAAGCACGTCATAAAGTCGCAGATGCATATCGCGCTGCGTTGAAGGATGTGATGGGTATTCGCTTCTTTGATGATATGGCTGGGGTACGGCATAACTATAGCTACTTCCCAATCTTCGTAGATGCAGAGCAATATGGTATGACACGCGATGAACTCTATGAGAAGATGAAAGCCGCGAACGTCTATGGTCGCCGCTATTTCTATCCTCTTATCACTGCCTTTGATCCCTACAAGGATTATCCTTCGGCATCCCCTGATAACCTGCCGGTTGCAACAAAGATTGCCGATCAAGTCATCTGTCTCCCGATGCACCACACATTGAGCGACGGTGATGTGAAACGTATCATAGATTGTATTAGTAGATGACTCATCAAAAGAAAATAATGTTTTTGGGCGGGATATATTATTTAAAACCCGCAATTGATGCAGCTCATGCAATGGGATGCTATGTTATTACGGTGGATAACGTACCAAATAATATAGCTCATCAATGGTCTGACGAATATATTAACGCTAGCATTATTGATAAGGAGGCTATTCTTCAAATCGCCAAAGATAAAGAGATTGATGGCATATTGTCGTACGCTGTAGATCCTGGTGTTTTAACGGCTGCTTATGTCGCCGAACAATTGGGATTGCCTAATGTCGGATCATACCAAAGCGTAAAGCTACTACAGAATAAGGCATTGTTTAGACAATTCCTTGCAGAGCATGGGTTTAACGTGCCTAAGGCAAAAGGATATTCATCGGTGCAAGATGCATTCATCGAGGCGAACCAATGGGAGTATCCAATCATTGTAAAACCGGTTGATTCTGCAGGTAGTAAAGGTGTGACGAGAGTGAACAACGCAGAGGATATATTACCGGCATTGGAATTGGCTTATGCATGTTCGTTAGGAGCAAAAGAAATTATCATTGAGGAGTTTATAGAGTTGGATGGATGCCAAAGCGGTTCCGATAGTTTTTCTGTTGATGGAAAGATGGTATTTACTACGTTTGATGACCAACACTTTGACCAAAATGCTCCCAATCCATATACTCCAGCAGACCATACATGGCCAAGTACGATGCCGGAAAAAGCGCAAGAATACTTGAAAGCAGAGATACAACGACTCATATTTTTGCTCGGAATGCGAACGTCTTTATATAACATCGAGGCGAGGGTAGGGAAGAATGGAAAACCATATATCATGGAACTATCACCTCGTGCTGGAGGAAATCGGTTGAGCGAGATCATCCGAATGGCAACCGGACAAGATATTATAACAGCATGTGTTAAAGCAGCATTGGGAGAAAGAGTTACCATTGATGATGTGGTATTTGATGGGTATTGGGCAGATGTCATTCTGCATACATCATTGAGCGGTGTGCTGGAAGGTGTTAGCATAGCTAATAGCATAAAACCGTATGTGAAAGAGTTTTCTCTTTATAAACAGATAGGGGAACAGGTAGATGGTTTTAAGGCTGCTAATGAAGCGTTAGGATCTATATTCATGCGGTTTGATACGCGTGAGCAGATGGAAGAAGTATTGGCTAATCAAAAATCATACATACAAGTAAGAGTGAAATGAAGAGCATTGGTGGATATTTTGAGTTAGAATTACCTCTGGCGCAACACAGGTTATATGAGGGTGACGCAGTATTTCTCAATAGTGGTAGAAACGCATTGGAGTATATATTGCTTTCTTTAGAATATATTAAAAAGGTGTATATTCCTTATTACACTTGTGATGTGGTATTAGAGCCGTTCATTAAGCATCAAATCCATTATGCCTTTTATACTGTCAATGAACGATTAGAGATCAGGGATACTATCCAACTCAAAGAGAACGAATATATTATTGTAAATAATTATTTCGGAATCAAGGATGCATACGTGCGAAAAATGGCTAAGCAATATGGGAAACAAATTATAATAGATAATGCACAGGCAATGTATGCACCTCATATTGATGGAACGTTGGTTTTTTACTCTCCGCGAAAATATGTCGGAATTCCAGACGGAGGTGTTGCTTATACATTAAATCACCCTGGCATCGAGATCCCTCAAGACTATTCCAATGACAGAGTATCGCATTTGATGAAACGAATAGATATTGACTCACAGTCAGGATATGCTGATTTTAAGGCAAATAGCAAGAAGTTAAGTATGCAACCTGTAAGGCAGATGTCTATGTTAACCAAACGATTATTTACATCCATTGATTTCGAAGAGATAAAAGAACGGAGGTTGCGTAACTTTGCAATTATAAGAGAAGCTTTAGACGCCACAAATGAATTATTGATACCACAATCATATGATTTTGAATGTCCAATGGTATATCCATATATGACATTGAAAAAAGGATTGCGTGATCACCTTATAAAAAACAATATCTTTGTAGCTACCTATTGGCCGAATGTGAAAGAATGGGCAACGGATGATAACTCACAAGCAAGGTTAGCGGAGCAAATCATTCCCATTCCTTGTGATCAAAGATATAATGAAGCAGATATGAATTTTATTATAGACTCTATAAATGCGTTATGAAAAAGCTATTGATGTTAGGTACAAGCTCCATGAGCTGTGAGATGGTTGAATATGCTAAAAGCAAAGGCGTCTATACCATTGTAACTGATTATTTGCCCCAAGAGAAATCAAAAGCAAAGTTGGTCGCTGACGAGTATTGGATGTACAACACATCGGAATTGGATATTCTGGAGCAAAAATGCAGATCGGAAGGAGTTACAGCCGTTATTTGCGGAATCAGCGAGTTCAATCTCGAAATGTGCATGGAGTTGTGCAAACGACTTGGTTTCTCATGTTATTGCACTTCGGAAGCATGGCATTATTCTCGCGACAAGGAGGATTTCAAAACGTTATGTAAAAAATATGACGCTCCGGTAGCAACGGACTATTATGTTTCGGAAGAGTTGACGGATGAAGAGTTGTCTAAAGTGGAGTTTCCTGTGGTTGTAAAACCGGTAGATATGAGCGGAAATCGTGGGGTAAGTTATTGCCATAACAAGGAGGAGCTTATAGAAGCCTACAAATACGCTCGTTCAATATCGAAGAGCACAAAGATTATTGTGGAGCGAATGCTGCATGGTGACGAATGGTATAGTAGTTACGCTATAGCGGATGGTAAAATAAGTCTGCTTGCACTGAATGCAATGTATTGTCAGCCTGGAGAACCGAAGAATTGTTATACTGTTACCACAAATGTAACTAATCACATAGAGCAATTCATCCGTGAAATTAATCCCAAAATTGAAGAGGTGCTCAAAGCTGTGGGATGCAAGGAAGGATATGCTTGGACGCAAGCAATGCTGGATGAAGACGGAAAATTCTATATCATTGAAATGGGATACCGTTTGGATGGCGATCATGCATTTAAGTACACAAATGCCATTCATGGGATGGATATTATTAAAGATTTAGTTGATTTCGCATTAGGAGAAAAGAAGCATGTCACACTCCCCCCCCCCCAGCAGCA
>ODAI013446171.1_pt1 | contig 29399 bp, 21 predicted proteins | sample 1539321 | NCBI WGS metagenome assembly ODAI01 (sample SAMN02144231, study PRJEB22623) | gut metagenome | biome: sheep rumen | host: Ovis aries | place: New Zealand
GCAGAGTCCCCGCAGCCGCAGCGCCTGAGAGCAGAGAGGAAGAAGCCCCTCTCCTGCCTCCGGGCAGAGTTCCCGCAGCCGCACCACCTGAGTTCAGAGACGAGGAAGCCCCTCTCCTGACTCCGGACAGAGTCCCAGCAGCCGCAGCGCCTGAGATCGGAGGCGAAGAGGCGGCCACGGACTCCAAGATTACGGAATTCCGCTCCCCGCTTTCCCGCAGAGAACGGGAAGAGACAGGCTGGCGCAGCGACATCCAGAGGCTTCTGTTTATCGCGGAGCAGTACTATGGACGGCCTCTGTCAAAGGCAGAAGAAGAAAATCTGGGCTATTTTCTGGATACACTCGGGATGAGTGAGGACCTGATCGAATTTCTGCTGGAATACTGCATCACCAAAGGGCACAAGTCCGCCCGCTACATCGAGAAAGTGGCGCAGGCATGGCATGAAAAAGGGATCCGCAGCGTGGAACAGGCCCGCAGCGAGATCCAGCTCTACAACAGGGACTACTTTGAGATCTTCCGCGCCCTCGGCATCCGCAGCCATATGCCCACGAACATCGAGATCCGCTACATGGACAGCTGGCTGAAGGATCTGGACATGTCCATGGACGTGATAAAGGAAGCATGCGCCAGGACGGTCCTGAAGACGTCCAGATCCCAGTTTTCCTACGCGGATTCGATTCTGCGCTCCTGGCATGCAAGCGGAGTGCACACCCTTTCGGATATCCGCAGGCTGGACGAGCTCCACACTGAGAAAAAGGCGTCCGGCGGAACTTCCCTTCCGCCCGTCTCCTCCGGCGCTTCCGCGAACCGTTTCAAGAATTTCCAGTCCAGGGACTGCGACTGGGACAGTATCGGCCGGATGGTGATCCAGTCACAGGAAAGCGGGGAATCCTGATCCATGAATCTTACGAACGCACAATATGACGCGGTCATGAAGCAGTACGACCTGCGGCGGCTTGACAATTTCCATCTCATGAAAAAACGCAGGGAAGAAGCCTTCGCGGCGATCCCGGAGCTGAGGGAGATCGACCGCAGCGTTGCCCTGGGTGCGGTGGAGAAAGTACGCAGGAGCCTGGCCGGCAGGCTCTCTTCCGGGCAGGAAGCGCCCGGAGAAGAAAACATACCCTCCGGTATGCCCCGTAAAGGGGAAAGTGCAGAGCTGAAACGGAGAAGGCTCCTGAGAGAGCACGGCTTTCCGGAAGATTATCTGGATCCTGTCTTCTCCTGCCCCTACTGCAGGGACACCGGCCTGACCGGTGCAAAACACTGCCGCTGCTTCGACCGGGAAGTGATCCGCCTTTTTTACAGCCAGTCCGGACTGCAGGAGATTCTGCAGAAAGAAAACTTTGATACCCTGTGCATGGATTATTACCCAGAGGACCTGATGGATCCGTCCTCCGGCCTGTCTTCCAGGCTGACCATGGAGTCAGCCGTCCGCACATGCCGGCGCTTTGTCAGCCAGTTCGGGAAAGGCCGGGACTTCCTTCTTCTGACCGGCCAGACGGGACTTGGCAAGACCTTTCTCTCCCACTGCATCGCGAAGGAACTGATCGAGTCGGGGCACTCTGTCATCTACCTTTCGGCCGGCACGCTCTTTGAACGCCTGGCCGGCGCGCAGTTTGGCAGGGACGCTGACACGGCCCTGTCTGCTTCCGGTCCATCCTATATCAGCGAATGTGATCTGCTCATCATTGATGATCTCGGGACAGAACTGACCAATTCCTTCACCGTATCGGCGCTCTTCCGCCTTTTAAACGAGCGGATTGCACTGGGCAAAGGGATCATCATATCCACCAACCTGGGCCTTTCCGAACTGCAGAATGCCTATACGGACAGGATCTCTTCCCGCATCGTGGAGCATTTCACTCTGGTTCCTCTTTTCGGCAGGGACATCCGGATCCGGAAAAGAATTGGAACAAAACAGGAACCGCAGAAAGACCGGAAGACTATGCAGCCGTGAGAGCAGGCCGGAAACCTCTGCACTGACGGCAGGCTGAAAAACTCTGCACTGACGGCAGGCTGAAAAACTCTGCACTGACGGCAGGCTGAAAACTCTGCACTGACGGCAGGCCGGGCAATTTTACACTTGACCATTCTCAGATGCACAGGTACAATGCAAGGGGTTTTGGGTGGTTCTTTGAGGCAGTTGTTTGACTTTTTCTATCAGCTCCATGGAGGATATTCATGCAGGCAGCTCAGAAAAGAAACAGAGAAGATATGCCCGTCGGCGATCTGGGGATCGTAGCGCTGAAAAGCAGCGAGGTCCTCGGAGAGAAGGTAAATAACTACATTGTCCAGTGGCGGAAGGACCGCGATCACAAGCACAGCGGCGCGCCCCAGCTGAACAGCTACGCAAGAGACAGTTATCTGATCCGGAACAGCACGCCCCGCTTCGGCAGCGGAGAAGGAAAGGCCATGATCCTGGATTCCATCCGCGGCGACGACCTCTACATCCTTCTCGATGTCTGCAACTACAGTATTACCTACAACCTGCGCGGGCAGACCAACCATATGTCGCCCGATGACCACTATGTGGACCTGCAGCGGACGATCGCCGCGATCGGCGGCAAGGCCAGACGCATCACAGTGGTCATGCCCTATCTCTACGAGAGCCGGCAGTTCCGCCGCCGCCAGAGAGAATCTCTGGACTGCGCGCAGATGCTCAAGGATCTCGTGGCCATGGGAGTCGAGAATTTTATCACATTTGACGCCCACGATCCGCGGATACAGAACGCGATCCCGCTGTGCGGCTTCGAGAATTTCCGCCCGATCTACCAGTTCATCAAGGGGCTCTTCCGGGCGGTGCCGGATTTCCGTGTATCCCCCGACAGTCTCATGATCGTGAGCCCGGACGAAGCAGGAACCTCCCGCGCGGTCTATATGGCCAATGTTCTGGGCGTCGAGATGGGGATGTTTTACAAGAGAAGGGATTACACCCGGACGGTGAACGGGGAGAATCCCATCGTCGCCCATGAATTCCTGGGCGCCGACGTCAGCGGAAAGGATGTCGTCATCATCGACGACATGATATCATCCGGCAACGGCGTGATCGAGATCGCGCGCCAGCTCAAGAGCCGGAACGCACGCCGCATCTTTATCTGCGCCACCTTCGGTCTGTTCACGGACGGCATGGAGAAATTCGACGAGGCCTACAGCCAGGGACTGTTCACTTCGATCCTGACCACCAACCTGGTCTACCAGCGTCCGGAGCTTCTGGCCAAGCCCTATTACACCGGCTGCGACCTGAGCAAATTCCTGGCGCTGATCATCGATACTCTGAACCATGACGGTTCGCTCAGCGATCTGCTGAATCCGATTGACCGGATCAATCATTTTCTTATCAAGAAGGGCCAGCGCTGAAAAAAACAAACCGGAGAGCTGCTTTTACACAGACTCTCCGGTTTTTCTTTTTTATTTTTCTATCAGTGATGGAAGAGGCGGATCCCCGTAAATACCATGGCCATGCCGTACTTGTTGCAGCAATCGATAACCGCGTCGTCCCGGACGCTGCCGCCCGGCTCTGCCACATACTGCACGCCGCTCTTGCGGGCGCGCTCGATATTGTCAGAGAAGGGGAAGAAGGCGTCTGATCCGAGCGTCACGCCCTGCATCTGATCCAGCCATGCGCGCTTTTCCTGCGCCGTGAAAACTGCCGGCTTCTCAGTGAATACCTTCTGCCAGGCCCCGTCTGCCAGGACGTCCTCATACCATTCCCCGATATAGACATCGATGGCATTGTCGCGGTCCGCCCGCTTAATATCCGTGCGGAAGGGCAGATTCAGAACCTGCGGGCTCTGTCTCAGCCACCAGTTGTCCGCCTTGGATCCGGCAAGCCTGGTGCAGTGTACGCGGGACTGCTGGCCGGCCCCGACGCCGATTGTCTGGCCGTCTTTGACAAAACATACCGAGTTGGACTGGGTATATTTCAGGGTGATCAGGGAAATCTTGATGTCCCGGATGGCTTCCGCTCCCAGTTCCTTATTCTCGGTGACAACATTGCCGAGGAAGGCGTCGTCGATCACGAGATTCTGACGGCCCTGCTCAAAGGTCACGCCGAACACCTGCTTGCGCTCAAGCTCCGCCGGCCTGTAATCGGGATCGATCTGAATGACGACGTAGTTGCCGTTCTTTTTGCTCCTCAGGATCTCAAGCGCTTCCTCCGAATAGGCGGGAGCGATCACACCGTCGGATACTTCCCTCTTGATGATGGACGCGGTGTCCGCATCACACTCGTCGGAAAGGGAAATGAAATCGCCGAAGCTGCTCATGCGGTCAGCTCCGCGCGCCCTCGCGTAAGCGCAGGCCAGGGGCGACAGATCCTTCTTCATATCATCCACCCAGTAAATTCTGCGGAGGGTTTCGGTCAGCGGAAGGCCGACTGCGGCTCCTGCCGGGGAGACATGCTTGAAAGAAGCCGCTGCCGGAAGACCGGTCTCGCGTTTCAGCTCCGATACCAGCTGCCAGCCGTTCAGAGCATCCAGAAAATTAATATAGCCCGGTCTGCCGCTCAGGACCGTGATCGGCAGCTCCCTTCCGTCCTCCATATAGATTCTGGAAGGCTTCTGGTTCGGGTTGCATCCGTATTTCAGCTGTAATTCATTCATAGAGATCTCATCCTTTCCGCGCCTGCAGCGCGCCTGCTCTTCTTTCGTCCTTATCCGTCTTTATTCGTTCTTATTGACGATTCTTGTCTCGCAGCTTCCGTTCTGAATATCGATATAGCGGACAAAGAGGGAGACCTTATTGTCTTCATTCAGATTGTCCCAGACCATCTTCGTGAATTCATCAATCCCGCCTCCGATGGCGACTCTGGCCGGCTCCCCTTCAAAGCTCGGAAGCGGGCTGCCGTCCGTCAGGTAGGTATGGATGAAATGTCCCTCACCCGCTTTCGGGTGATCATAGTGGAATGTGAAGCGCTCGCAGCAGGAAGGATCCCCGTCCGCGCTTTTGAGAATGCTCATCCGGTATGAATAAGCACCGTCCTTCACAGTAAGAAGCGCGGAAATCCTGGGCGTATAGTTCGGCGCGTCCGGCTCGAATTCCCTTGATTCCAGAGCCTGTTCAAAGCTCTTTCCCGCCTTCAGTCCGTCATATACCGTGTCGGTCTGGTCCCCGTTCGTCACAACCGTATGCTCCCCCAGAACTCTGACCGGAGCGTAGATGATAAGGCTCGGATCCGTAAGCTTCGAGGGATCGAAAGCCTGTGTACGGATTCCTTCCCCGTCACGGACAAATACGCGGTTTCTGCTGTTCACGCTGCGCCCCATAATAAAATATGCGGTCACCGCGTACCTGCCGTCCTCTGAACAGCCTGCCACGATACCGCGTCCCGGATAGGTATTGCCTGAAAGCTCCTGCTGAAGAGATAAAAGTTTCATAGCCGATCCTTTCTTTCTGTGCTTCGCTCTGGATAAGCTGCCAAAAAAACTGCAGCGCCCGAAAGTCCTGCCGCCGTGCCCATGCAGGCACGCTCTTTTGGCAGGTCTTTGGCGCTGTAATCATATAAATGATCCGGTCAAAAGTCAAGACGAAGCTGAAGCGCCTGTGCAGGGCTTTGCACGGCAGTTTGCACAAAAATGATGAAAATCCGTTCCCTTCCGGGCGTTCAGGCCCGGATTGCGGCCAGAATGTCCAGTTCTCTGCGCTGGCAGGTAAACAGGATGACCTGCCGGCCGGAGCTGTGCAGATAGCGCAGGGCCTGTTCCAGCCGTTCGTCGTCATACATGACAAATGGCTCGTCCAGCACGGCCGGAATGCCCGTCCCGCCCGCCAGCAGTTCCCCGGCCGCCAGCCGCAGGGCAAAATACACCTGCTCCATGGTCCCGTAGCTGACCTGGCTGATCTGAAGCAGATGATCCCGGGTACTGATCCGCAGCTGCATGCGTTCGTCCAGGCTGACGCTGTTATAGCGCCCTTCCGTAAGGGCGGAGAGAAGTTCCGAGACCCGGCTGCTGAAACGGTCCCCCGATTCGTGGTAGATTCTGCCCGCCAGCTCGCTTATGCGTGCGGAGGCCAGATCGATCGCCTGCAGCTCGACGTCATAGGCTGACAGGCTTCCTTTCAGGCTGTACAGCTTTTCCAGCTCCTCCCTGAGGATCTGCAGGCGGTCCTGCTTGACGCGGATCTGCCGCCTGAGTTCCTCCCGTTTTCCGCTCGCCCGCTCCCGCCGCAGAGCATCCGGCGATTCCTTCGGCGATTCTTCCGGCGGCTGCACCGGCAATTCTTCCGGCGGTTCTGCAGATGCTTCTGTCTGCGCTTCTTCCGTCTTTTCGCCGTCCCTGTCTCTGACCTTCTCCTTTTCCAGCATCCTGGCCACTTCGCGGGCGCGCTCACGCTGATCCGCTTCTTCCTGATCTTTCAGGGTCTTCTCAAGCCGCCTTCTTTTCTCCAGTTCTTCTTCTTCGCGGGCCCTGCGGATCTTCTCCCGCCTCTGTTCGAGGATTCTGCGTCTCTGGTCTCCGTAATCGGGATCATCCGGATCATCCCGGAAGCCGAAATGCTTTTCCAGAAATTCCTCCCGCCTGACCTGCCTGACCGCCCGTTCCGCCTTTCCCAGCGGATGCCGCAGCTCCCATACAAAACGGCTTCCCAGCAGAAGAAGTACCGCTCCGGCGGCTGACAGTCCCCAGCGCAGCAGATGGTCCGGGCTTCTCACCGCGCATGCGATCACCAGTATCCCGGCCGCAAAGGAAAGCAGCACTAGGACGGGAAGCAGCAGTCCTCCCTTCTCGTCTTCGTCTGTCTCCCCGGCTTTCCCCTGCAGCACTTCGCCGTCCCGGATCCTTTCGGAAGCGCCCGCCTCTGCTGCCGGCTCCCCGGCTTTCCCATACAGCGCTTCACCGTCCCGGATCCTTTCAGAAGCGCCCGCGCCCGCATCTGTTGCCGGCCCCCCGGCTTTCCCCTGCAGCACTTCGCCGCCCCGGATCCTTTCAGAAGCGCCCGCGCCTGCTTCTGCCGCCGGATCCCCGGCTTTCCCGTGCAGCACTTCGCCGTCCCGGATCCTTTCAAAAGCGGGCGATGCCCCGGAGACAGGCTCCTCCCCGGAAGGATTCTGCCGCTCTGTGAGCTGTTCCAGCTCCGTCCGGATAAACTCCGTCTCCTCCAGATTCCTGCGGATTTTCTCGTCCAGTTCCGCCGCCTCATGCATCCTGGCTGCGTTGATCTGACTGCGTTTTTTCTTCAGAGCCTCCACGGCGGCATTGACGTCAAGATTCGCGTCACCCGTCTGCTCGATATTGACCAGGAAATCTCTCAGATGCTCTCCCAGTTCTCTGCTCGTGCTGCTGCCTGCCTGGCGGATGAAGAAGGTATTGTCAAAATCCGTATCGCTCAGCTTCCCGGTAAATGCATCCAGCATGCCCCGGGCGTCTTCCGCCTCCGTCCCGTCTGTCTCGCAGATCACCCGGAGGCTCTCGTCTGACCTGTTGAAATTCCGCTCGATGCGGTAGATCTTTTCCTCAAAAAGAAGCCTGAGGCTCCCCGCGAAATAATCCGGATTGTCCCAGGGCTGCCGCAGCTGATACTCGTCAAGGTTCCGCGACCTGTTCCGGGAAAGACCGTAAAACATGGCCCGGATAAAGGCGTGCAGCGTACTCTTGCCGGTTTCATTGCCGCCGGAGATGATATTCACCCCGGAATGCAGCTTCAGCCTGTAGTCTGTAAATTTCCCGAAATGTTTTAAATGTAATTCCAGAATTTCCATTTTCCTGTTCCCGAATTATCTGATACTCCCCAGAAGGGCTTCCAGCCCGTACTGCAGGGCCTTCTGCCCGATCTCGTCCGTCTTCCGGCCTTCAAAGCTTTCTATATAGCGCCCGATCAGCTGACCCCGATAGCGTTCCTTCAGTTCCTCCATATGAAAGGCGGGAACCGTCCGGTCCGTGACATCAAGAATCATGCCGCAGCCAAGCAGCAGCTCTTTATCGATATGGACTCCCGGGTCCCTCTGCCCGCTGATCACAAGCCGGTATATATTCTCCTCACCGCGCTCCTTCACCGCTGCCGCCGCCCTGTCCCGGATGGCCATCAGCGTGTCTTCCTCGGTGCTTTCGACTGTCAGCGTCACATATTCTCTCGGAGCCTTGCGGATGAATTCCGTCCGCACGCTGTGCCCGAAGCTTTCGCCGAAAATATAGCCGTGGGGTCCTTCGTCCCCGGCGTCAATGGGAGACAGGGCACCGCTGTACACTGCCCTGTCCGGAATCAGCACCGTCGGCTTGTGAATATGCCCAAGCGCAATATAGTCAAAGCCGGAATCCTGCAGCGCCTGCACCCGGATCGGAATATGGGAGGCATCGCCGCCGTGGGCCAGAAGAATATGGAGATAATCATTTTCATCCGGCCGGATCCGGTCATAGCGCGCATCCGGGATCTCGCGGCGGTCATAGGAAAAACCGTAGATCTCGCATCCGGGGCCGGGAAAGCGTACGCACTCGCAGCGGCTGTCCGACAGAAAAGCCACATTGCGGGAAAATTCAAAGTCGAGCCAGGCGCTCCCCTCGCAGACGCAGTCATGGTTGCCCGCGATCAGCGCAAAACACAGATCCGGATAGGAGCTGAACAGATAATTCAGTTCCCGCAGCTCATTGATTCCGGGCGGATTATGAAAAAGGTCCCCGGCGATCAGGACCAGATCCGCCTTCATGCGGGAAGCGTCCTCAAGGGAATCCCGGAAGGTATCCCAGAGCTCGGCAGCCCTTTTCTTTCCCCATTCGCTTCTCCCGTCCGGGATACAGCCCAGATGTACATCCGCCATATGTATAAAGCGCATTCTGCATTACTCCCTTATATCGTCATCCCGCCCGCGGTAATAACATCCTGGCGTTGCTATTCACGGCCTTCCACACATCAGGCCTCACGCATATTCCACTTGGCAGCTTTGCTGCTTAGTGGAATAGCGTACAGAGCAGACCATCCTGGCAGGAAATATTTTCAGTCATTGAAAGTATATCATGGAATTTTCCTGCCTGCCATGTTATACTGATTCTGTTTACAGGGCAGCGCCCCGGGCCGCATAGCAGGTGCCGGAGCCGGATCCCCAGTTATACAACAGAGAAGGGAGAGTATGTTATGGGAATGGTAAGTGAGTTTAAAGAATTTATCATGCGCGGCAACGTCATGGACATGGCAGTCGGTGTCATCGTCGGCGGTGCGTTCAATACGATCGTGCAGTCACTGGTCAACGACATCATCATGCCCGTGATCTCACTGGCAACCGGCAAGATCGATTTTTCCAACCTGTTCATCTCACTGAACGGTGAAAAATATGCCAGCCTTGCGGCAGCTCAGGAAGCCGGCGCTTCTGTGTTCGCATATGGAAGCTTCATCCAGAACATCCTGCAGTTCCTGATTGTGGCATTCGCGCTGTTTATGGTAATCAAGGGCATAAACAAGCTTCAGAAGCCCGCTCCGGAAGCTGCTCCGACCACAAAGATCTGCCCGTTCTGCAAGAACGAAGTTCCGCTGGAAGCTACCCGCTGCGGATTCTGCACCAGCGAGCTGAAATGAGATTAATCAAAGATTCAGGCAGAATATAAAACTGGCCCGGCCATTTCCGGGATGCCATCAGAGAGATGGGATTCCGGAAGCGTGCCGGGCCAGTTTATTATCTCAGAATCCGTCGGCAGCCTGCGAGCGCCGCAGCCGGGACTCAATGACGGAACACGATCTCCCCTGTCCTGTCATCCATGCTCTCTATGATCGCCAGCGACTCCACGCGGATACCTTTCTGGCGCAGGATCCTGCCTCCCTGCTGGAAGCCTTTTTCAATCACGATCCCAACCCCTTCGACTGTCGCTCCGGCGCTTTCGATCAAGTCGATCAGGCCGTTCACGGCACAGCCGTTCGCCAGGAAATCATCGATGATCAGAATGTGATCGTCTTCAGAGAGGAACTTTTTGGCGACGATCACGTCATAGGTGCGCTTGTGGGTGAAGGATTCGATCTTTGTCGTATACATCTCGCCGTCCAGATTCACGCTTTTTGCTTTCTTGGCGAATACCACAGGCACATGGAAATGCTGCGCAACGATACAGGCGATCCCGATCCCGGAAGCCTCTATGGTCAGGATCTTATTGATCGGCCGGTCCGCGAAAAGTCTTTTGAATTCTTCACCGAGCCGGTTAAACAGCTCCACGTCCATCTGATGGTTCAGAAAACTGTCCACCTTGAGAATCTCGCCGGGCTTCACAACGCCGTCTTTCCGGATACGCTCTTCTAATAATTCCATCTGCTCCCTCCGCTGTCCTGAATTGTCTGAAAAAATGCCATTTGCTGTGAATGCATTATAGCCTATCTGCAGCCATATGAAAAGAAAAAAAGAAAGGAGCGGCAAAATACCGCTCCCTTCCTGTATCCTTTTATTCCGCCTCAGTCTGCGCTGCTCCGGCAGCCTCTCCTTCACCGGCCGTTTCCGCCTCTGTGCTCCTGATGATATCATCAAGATCCAGCTGCGGCGCTGCTGTATACACGCGGTCATATGTGACAGCTGCAAGTGCTGCCGCATCCACGGTCCAGTCGGTATCCTTCTCCCACTCAGTATAGATCTCGCTGATCTTCTGGTTCTTTCTGCTCTCTACGATCGACTCCTTCTCCTTGTCCGTCGCCTCTCTGTCGAAGGCAAGATCTACATGCAGGATATAATAGTTGCCGTTGGCCTCCACGATGTGGTCAACCAGCGTATTATCCGCAAGTCCTTCCGTCGCCTCGATGATGGCGGCAGCCGTATAGGGATCGTCAGCGCCGAAGGTAAGGGAAGATGCATAGACGCCTGTGACTCCCTCGGAAGCCTCGGTCTGCGCCTGGGCAAAATCCATGCCGCTGCTCTTCAGCATCTCCAGCTCGGCCTCAGCCATGGCAAGATACTTTTCCCTTGCAGCCGCCATGGCGGGATCTTCTGTCTCGGATTCCTCTTCGATGACAATCTCAAGCTCCGTATCCTCTTCCGTCTCAGGACTGCCGGCCTGCGCGGCATCTTCCGTCTCCGCGGAACCTGTCTTATCGGAAGCTTCCGTCTGAACCGCTTCCTGGACGGCGGTCTCAGCTTCCGTCATAAGAGCTTCTGCAGCATCCGCAGCGGTATTCTCCGCATCGGCTTCCGTCTCAGCCATAAGTTCGGACTCGGTCTCGGGCTCTTCCGCCTCGGTGCTCGGGACATACTCGATATAGGAAACCTTTCTCTGGGCAGCTTCCTCATCTGATACTTCCGTATCCACATCCGCGCTCATGCCGTCCTGGACATGGCTCTGGATCGTATAGAGCGTAAGCGCACGCTCCACGGTCTCCTTTGTCGCGTTCATGGACTTGAGCACATCCTCGGAATTCGACGCGAGAAAAGCGTCCGCTGCCTCAGAGATCGCGCTCTTCTCGTCCTCTGTAAGCGTTACGCCGTAATCGTCCGCATGAGCTTCAGCCATGAGCAGATGCTCAAGGAAGCTGCCGAACTGGCTCTTAAAAGTCTCACCGTAAGCCGTTCCGGTCCCGGTCAGGTCCATCTCCCAGACATTGCCCCCGCCGTAATACTGGGAGAACATCTGCCCGTAAGTCGTATCAAATTCCGACTGCTGATAACGGAACAGGAAATTCGTCAGATCCGCGTCCACTGCTTCCCCGTTCATGGTATATATCGGAGCGGCCTGCGCCGCTTTCTTTGAACAGCCTCCCAGAGACACCGCGCCCAGGCACAGTCCCAGCGCAAGCGCCATTCCTCTCTTCCACACCTTTGCCATAATAACCTCCGACTTTCTCTGCCGTTGTTTCAGCGGCTTTTGCTCTGATCCCCGCACAGAATTCTGCACGGCACATTACATAATTATAGTCAGTTTGCCCCTCAACTGCAACAAACTTTCACAGTTTTTTATCTGCCGTAAACAGCAGCTTTACCCCTGTTCTTCCGGGAAGAGAGATTCCTTCATCTCACGCAGCAGCCTGTCCACAGTATCCAGTATATCCTCCGCTTTTCCCGACCTGTGCACGATCGTATAGGAGAAACAGGGGTTCTTCCCGGCCACGAAGCGCATTCTTCCTTTGCAGGCTTTCATGAAGCCGACAAGCTTTTCTCCGTCGACCGGGGCTCTGTCGTACATGCTGAAACGGATCTCGTCTCCCTGCTGGGACAGGTCTGTGAGGAAGCAGTCATGAGCCCTGCTCTTGAGAAGGGCCGCTTTCAGCAGATCCCGGACAGCGCGGGGCGGCTCCCCGAAGCGGTCCATCAGTTCATCGAGCATATCATTGTACTCCTCCTCGCCGCTGATCGAAGCAATCCGCTTGTAGAGATCCAGCTTCTGCGTCTCGCTGGCAATATAGCGGTCCGGAATGTAGGCGTCTATATTGAGGTCGATGGACGTATCGAATTCCTCCTGAACCGTCGATTCCCCCTTCAGGCGCTGGACGGATTCATTCAGCATCTTGCAGTACAGATCATAGCCCACCTCCGACATATGCCCGCTCTGGGCCTTGCCCAGCATGTTGCCGGCGCCTCTGATTTCCAGGTCCCGCATGGCTATGCGGAAGCCGCTCCCGAGCTCCGTATACTCCCGGATCGCGCTCAGCCTCTTTTCGGCCGTCTCCTTCAGCATGCGGTTTCTGCGGTACATCAGGAAGGCATAGGCCGTCCGGCTGGATCTGCCGACCCTGCCCCGGAGCTGATAAAGCTGGGAAAGGCCCATCCGGTCCGCGTCGTGTATGATCATCGTGTTCACGTTCGGGATATCAAGGCCGGTCTCTATGATCGTCGTGGTAACCAGGACATCTATGTCCGCATTGATAAAATCGTACATGACATCCTCAATCTGCTGGGCGCTCATCTTCCCGTGGGCGTAGGCGACCCTGGCCTGGGGGACCAGTTCCTCCACCTTTTTCGCCATATCCGGGATCGTGGATACATGATTGTAGACAAAATAAACCTGCCCGTTCCGTGCCAGTTCCCTGCTGATCGCCTCCCGGACGGTCTCCTCATTATATTCCATGACAAAGGTCTGGACCGGAAGCCTGTCCTGGGGCGCTTCCTCCAGGACGCTCATGTCCCGGATCCCGGAAAGGCTCATGTGAAGCGTACGCGGAATCGGCGTGGCGGTCAGAGTCAGGACGTCCACATCCTTCCGCAGCTGCTTGATCTTTTCCTTATGGCTGACGCCGAAGCGCTGCTCTTCATCCACGATCAGCAGGCCCAGGTTTTTAAAGGAAATATCCTTCGACAGGAGCCTGTGGGTTCCGATTACGATATCGACCCTTCCGTCCCTGATTCCCTTCACGGTTTCCGCCTGCTCGGCCCGGCTCCTGAAACGGCACATCAGGTCAACCCGGACAGGGAAATCCTTCATGCGCTGCAGAAAGGTATTGTAATGCTGCTGGGCCAGGATCGTAGTCGGCACCAGGCAGGCAACCTGCCGGTTCTCCTGGACCGCCTTGAAAGCGGCCCGGATCGCGATCTCCGTCTTGCCGTATCCGACATCCCCGCAGATCAGCCGGTCCATGATCTTACCGGACTCCATATCTCTCTTTGTATCGGCGATCGCGGCCAGCTGGTCCTGGGTCTCCTCGTAGGGGAACATCTCCTCGAACTCTGTCTGCCAGGTCGTATCCGGGCCATAGGTAAAGCCCTTTTTCCGGCTTCTGACCGCGTAGAGGTCCACCAGCTCCTGGGCGATCTCCTCGACTGCCGTACGGACCCTGGAACGGGTCCTGGACCAGTCGCTTCCTCCCAGTCTGGAGATTCTGGGCGTCTTCGACTCCGCGTCCGCGTATTTCTGGATCATATCCAGCTGGGTCGCCAGCACATACAGGTTGGAGCCCCCGGCGTACTCGATCTTCATGTAATCCTTCTGGACGCCGCCCGACATCACCTTCTCCACGCCCCGGTAGATCCCGATTCCGTGGTTTTCATGGACCACATAATCGCCCGGCGTCAGCTCCGCGAAGGAAGCCAGCGCCTTGCCCTCATAGCGCTTCTGTCTCCTGCGCTTCTTCTTTTTCTCCTGGCCGAATATGTCGCTCTCGGACAGAACCGCGAAGCGGAGCAGGGGATAGGCGTAGCCGCGGTGGGCGTTGCCCCAGGTCACCATAATTTCCCCGTTTTCAAGAACCCGCTCCGGGTTCTCCGAATAGAAGGCGGTGACCTCGTTCCGGGTCAGGTCCTCTGCCAGACGCTTTCCCCTTGACCTGGAAGCGCTGAGCAGCACAACCCTGTAATGCTCCCTGCGGTATCTGGCCAGATCCTTCAGCAGAAGTTCAAAATTACTGTTGTAAACGCCGGTTCCGGACACCTGGATGTCGAATCTGCGCTTCACCGGCCAGGGCATCTTTGCGCCGCTCTGCATGGTGAGTCCGACCAGGCAGCGCTCCGACAGGCGTTTTTCAATCTCGGAGACGGAAAAAAGGATCTTTGACTGTCCGGGCAGGACATAGCCTTTCTCCAGGCGGTGGCTGAAACTGTCGGCGAATTCCGTCTCTGCCTCCAGGGCATGCTCCCTCACCCGGACCGGCTCATCGATAAAGACGGGCGCGTCCTTCGGGAAATAGTCCAGCAGGGATACGGATTCCGGATAAAAGTAATCGCAGAGGCCTTCCATAACCGTAGTATCACCGAAGTCCTCCAGCCGCTCCTGCGCGTCGCCCGCGATGGCGCTGACCCTGGCCGCCTCCTCGCTCATATGGCTGAGGCGGAACTTTTTTTCCTGCTTCTGGGCTTCCTTTCGGATCTTTTCAAGCCCTTTCCTGTTCACATCGTCGTCCGTCACGAATTCGGATGCCGGATAGACGCAGATATTCTGCAGCTCCTCCAGACAGCGCTGGGACTGTACGTCAAAAGAGCGGATCGAGTCGATCTCATCTCCCCACAGCTCGATCCGGACCGGATTGTCCTCCGTCAGCGGAAACAGATCAAGAATACCGCCCCTGCTGGCATACTGTCCCGGCTCCTCCACCTGGTCGGTACGCTCATAGCCGATCCGGCCCAGGTATTCCCTTTCCTGGTTCAGATCCAGCTCATCCCCGACGGAGAAGGAGCGGATCGCGTCCACCCAGCGCTCCGCCGGCATGCAGTGGCTCATCAGGGCGCTCATGGTGACAATCACCGTCGTCACCCCTTCCGGGGCCGCAAGCGCCTTCATCACCTGCACCCTCTGCGTGGTCAGGTGCCTGCTCTGCACATCCGCCTGAAAAAAAAGAAAGTCTCTGGCCGGATACAGAAGTACATTTCGGTCAAAGATCTGGTAATTTTCATAGATTTCTTTCGCCCGAAGGTCATCCGGCGCCAGAATCAGCCGCACCGGATACCCTTCCGCCAGGCAGGCAATCAGATGCGACTTCTGCGAATCGATGCATCCTCCTGCCTGCAGCAGGCCTTTGTTTCCTTTCATCTGCTCCCTGAGGGCGGTAAACTCTGCCATCTCTGTCATGGGAGCATATAAAGCTTTTATCATAATGCCTTCCCTGCCGTATCTTCCTTCTCCATTTTCCGGTTGTACTCGTTCATGACGCGGTCGAGCGGCTGTGTGACCAGATCCATCGCGGCTTCCGAAGCCCTGTCAAAGGCTGCGGTCATGTCCGCCCTCTCTGAAAGCGGAAAACGCCCCAGCACATAATCCACCAGATCCATGTCTGAAGGTTTTTTGCCGGTGCCGATCTTCACCCGCAGAAAGCGGTCTGTTCCCAGCATCTGGATGATGTTCCGGATCCCGTTGTGGCCGCCGGCCGAGCCTTTCGCCCGCACGCGGAGCTGCCCGGGTTCCAGGCTGATATCATCATAGAGGACGATCAGCTCTTTTTCCGGGTCGATCTTATAGAAGGACACTGCCGCCTGTATGGCTTCCCCGCTCAGGTTCATGTAAGTGAGGGGCTTCATCAGGAGAACCCTGTTCCCTCCAATCACGCCGCTCCCGCAGAGGGCTTTGAACTTTCTCTCCTTCACATCGATCCTGCAGCGGTCCGCCAGCAGATCAATGGCCTCAAAGCCGCAGTTATGTCTGGTCTTTTCATATTTGCTGCCCGGATTGCCCAGACCTGCTATTATATACATAGTTCTGTTACTCCTGCGCCGTCCCCGTGTCTGTGTATCTGCCCTGCAGCGGATGCAGGGCCCGCCTGCTCCCGTCCAAAAGTCTCCGGATAGCTGTTCCGGAGCTTAAGCCTTCTCTTCTGTCAGTGCCTCCACGATACGCGGGAAATTCATGAAATGGCTCGCCTTGACCAGGACTGTATCCCCCTCGTGAAATTCACTCTCCCGCTTTGCAAGAAAATCATCCACCGTGGCATACCATACTGCTTCAAGCCCGGGATCTGCTTCCAGGGCTGCCTCGCAGATATGCTTTCCCAGCGTTCCGATTACAATCAGACGGTCCGCGCAGCGAGCGGCGTATGCGCCAACCTGCCGGTGCAGCTGAATCTCATCCGTCCCGAGTTCCCCCATATCGCCCAGGATCGCGACGCGGCGCGTATCGCAGGCGCTGAGTACCTTCAGGGAGGACTTCATGGAGACCGGATTTGCGTTGTAGCAGTCATCGATCACGGTCATCGCCGGTGTATGGAGAATCCGGAAGCGCCCGGAGATCGTCTGCATGGACGCGATCCCCTCCCGGATCTGATCAAAGGTCAGGCCATAGGTCAGGCCCACCGCGGTTGCGGCGGCGGCATTGGAGATATTGTGAATCCCGGGAACCGGGACCTTCACCTCGAAGCTGCCCTGCGGGGTATCCATTCTGCAGAGCGACCCGTCAAAGCCGAGCGGCCGGATGTCCCCTGCGCAGACGCAGCGGCCCCGGAGTTCCTCCGGCGGATAGTTTACCCTGCTTCCGGCGGACAGTTCCTCCGTTCCCTCCTCCTCAGAGGAGACGCCGAAAAAGAGCGGTCTGAGCCCGTTCACCTCGCGGACAGTCCGCAGCTTGTCATCATTTCCGTTGAGCAGAATATGCCCCTTCTCCCTGACATAGCCGAAGATCTCGGTCTTGGCGCGCAGGACTCCGTCCCGGTCCTTCAGATATTCCAGATGGCAGGTCCCGATGTTGGTTATCACGGCCGTATCGGGACGCGCGATCCGCGCCAGTCTGTCCATATCCCCGAAATGGGATATCCCCATCTCCAGGACGGCGATCTCGTCCTCCTCCGTCAGCCGGAAAATGGTCAGAGGGAGGCCAAGGTCATTGTTGAAGTTTCCCTCTGTCTTGAGGGTGCGCATCTTCCGGCTGAGGACGGAGGCGATCATCTCCTTGGTGCTGGTCTTGCCGACGCTGCCGGTTACGCCCACAACGGGAATGCCGAGGATATCCAGATACAGGGCTGCCGCCGCTCCGAGAGCGGTCTGCGAATCGCGGACCAGGATCCAGGGCCTGAAAAGCATCCCGCTGCTTTCTTCCCCGCCGCTTTTCAGGCAGCTCAGCGCCTCAGGGCTGCAGAGATCCTCCCGCGCAAGTTCTCTCTCCGAGAACACGCAGAGGGCTCCGCGGTCATATACGGAAGCGATAAATCTGTGGCCGTCCGCCCTGGCGCCGACGATGGCCGCGAAGAGGCTTCCCTCCTCCGCCTTCCGGCTGTCTGTCGTGACAGACTGGATCTCCCGGTCCTGAAACGCATAAAAGGCGCTGCGCACAGCCCCGTCTGCCCCTTCCAGGCTTCCGGCCTCATATACATCGCTTCTTCCGTCCGCCTTCAGAACAGACAGGTACAGTGTCCCGCCTGCCGCTTCAGCGATCTTCCCCAAAGTCATTCCTTTCATCCTGTCCTCCAAACGCAGCCTCCGGCTGCATCTCCCTTATAGATAAATCTTTTCTCCGGCTGCGCGCTCTTAAGCAGATCCCGCGCGGCCCGCATCCTTCTGTCTCTTACACGCGGCCGCGGACTGAAACCTCGATCAGTTTCTCGCACAGAGACGGGAAATCAATCCCCAGCACTGCCGCTTCCTGCGGCAGGAGGCTGGTCGGGGTCATGCCGGGAAGCGTGTTGGCCTCCAGGCAGTATACATTTTCCTGCTCATCCATCATCACGTCGATCCGGCCGTAGCTGGAAAGGCGGAGGGCGTGATATGCCCTCAGGCAGGCCTGCTGCATCTTCTCCGTCACATGTGCCGGAAGGTTCGCCGGACAGGTCTCAACCGTGGAGCCGGCCTTATATTTATTGACATAGTCATAGAATCCGCTGAGCGGGGCGATCTCGATCACCGGATAGGCGACCCCGTCCACGATACCGACAGAAAACTCCCGTCCCCTGACATACTGTTCCACGATCAGCACGTCCTCATAGCTGAACGCTGTCTCCAGAGCCTTTTTGTATTCCTCCTCCGTGCGGGCTATGCTCACACCGACGCTGGAGCCTCCGCAGGCAGGCTTGACCACGCAGGGCAGCCCCACCTTATTCTCGGAAGGAGGCAGGATCTCCTCCCCGCGCTGAATCACGATCCCCACAGGAGTCGGGACGCCGTTTTCGCGGAAGAGCTGCTTGGTAAGATCCTTGTCCATCGCCAGGGCGCTGCCCAGATAGCTGCTCCCCGTAAAGGGAATCCCCATGAGTTCAAAAGCTGCCTGAATCTTTCCGTCTTCCCCGTTGGATCCGTGAAGCGCCATAAAGACCGCGTCCGCCTGCTGGCAGAGCCGAAGGACATTGGGGCCGAAAAAAGATCTCCTTTTCTTCAGCTCCTCCAGCTGCCCGTCAAAGCTGCGCGCGTAGGCCGCCGCGGCATCCACGTCATATTCTTCCGGGAAGGCGTTCTTTTCGTCAGCCCGCCCGTCTCCGCAGAAAACATCCAGCAGGACCGCCCTGTGGCCTCTGCTTCTGAGCGCCTTGCACACCTGTGTCCCCGATACAATGGAGATCTCACGCTCCGTGCTGATTCCCCCTGCCAGTACTACAATATTCATCCCTGTGATCCTCCCCTTTTATTAGTCCGCCCCGATCCGGGCGATCCGGACATCCTGCCGTTTTTAATCAGATATGATGCTGTCTGCCGGCGGTTCTGCTGCGCCTGCACGCACGCGCTCCTCATCATCAGTATGCAGAAGCTTCGGAAAATGTCAATTTTTATTTTTCTGTTCCCGTGCCTTTTCCGTCTTTTTCCGTCTCCCCGCTTCTCAGTACAACTGCGGAAACAGGCGGCAGAGTGAGGGTCAGAATCCCTCCGCGTACCGGACAGCGTTCCATTTCTCCGCTATAGGAGTCTGAATCCGAGCGGAAGATCCGCTCCATCTCACAGTCCATCGGCACGCCTGCCTCCCAGACCGGGATTCTGACTGTGATTTCATGCTGCGCGTTGTTGAAGGCGGTAACGATCTGTTCCTTTTCGTCAAATCTGCCATAGAAAAGGCAGTTCTCCTCCCCTCCCAGCATGCGGAGGGAACCGGTCCTGAGCACCGGATGCTCCCTGTGCAGGCGGATCACCTGGCGGTGGAATTCCAGCATCTCCCGGTCTTCCCTCCCCCAGGGATAGGTGCGGCGGTTGTCCGGGTCCGTGAAACCGCACAGACCTGCCTCGTCCCCGTAATAGATCGTGGGCGCGCCGGGCCATGTCATCTGCATGATCACCGCCTCCCGCATCACGGCCGGGCTGACGCCTTCTGATGCCGCGTCATAGTCAAAGCGGCCGGCACGGGCAGCGATATGGTTGGTCCGTGTCAGGAAGCGGCTGTGGTCATGATTGGAAAGTTCATTCATGGCCGTCAGCAGAGACGGCTCCATAAAGCTGGCCATATGGTAGAGCATGGCGTCATGGAAATTCGGGTAATTGCCGACCTGCTCCGGAATATACGCATCGGAGTGCTTCTCCATCCCCGTAAAGAACCAGGTCAGGGGCTCCATGAAGGCGTCATAGTTCATAACGCTGTCCCACTCGTCACCCTGAAGCCAGCTCCCGCAGTCCCCGTAATGCTCCGCGAGAATCAGCGCGTCCGGATTCGCCTCCTTGACCGCGGCCCGGAAGCGCTTCCAGAAGCTGTGGTTGAATTCGGGAGAGCAGCCCAGGTCCGCCGCCACATCCAGCCTCCATCCGTCGGCATTGTAGGGGGGACTCACCCATTTTTTCCCGATCCGGAGGATATACTCCTCCCGCTCCTCAGAATTTTCATAATTCAGCTTGGGCAGCGTATCCACGCCCCACCAGCCTTCATAGGAGTCGTTACAGGGCCAGGCATCCTCATCTCTGAAGATAAAATAGGATCTCCAGGGGCTCTCCGGGTCCAGATAGGCGCCCGCCGGCTCCTTTCCGCTCTCCTTATAGATCCCCTCCCGGTCCATCCAGCGGTTGAAAGAGCCGCAGTGATTGAAGACTCCGTCCAGGATCAGCCGCATTCCCCGCGTGTGAATCTCCCCGCACAGGATCCGGAAAAGCTCATTGCTCGCCTCCAGATTCCTCCTGTCCGTGACACGGCGGATATATCGCTCCGAATCCGCGTTCGTCTGATTTCCTTTCTCCAGAACCTGCCCGCCGTCCTCGACGATCCGGCCCAGGTGCGGGTCTATAAAGCTGTAATCCTGGGTGTCATACTTATGATTGGAGGGAGAAAGGAAGAGCGGATTGAAATAGATGACCTCAACGCCCAGATCCTGCAGATAATCCAGCTTCTTCCGGACGCCTTCCAGGTCCCCGCCGTAAAAATTCCCGACATCACAAGGCTCCGGCAGCCTGTTCCAGTCGGCGATATGCCGGGTATGTCCGCCGCCGTAGCTGTATTCATGGTCGAGCACATCGTTGCCGGGATCCCCGTTGCAGAAGCGGTCCGTAAAAATCTGGTAAATGACGGCGCCCTTTGCCCAGGACGGGGTCGAAAAACCCGGACAGATCCGGAAAAGAAAATGCTCATCCGGCTGAAGGGAAACGCCTTCTTTTGTATAGCAGACCTGGCGGCCCGGACCGTGTACCTCAAAGTAATAAACCAGCGGCTCATCCGTCAGGCGGATCTTCACCGCGTAATAAGCAAAAGCGCCTTCCGACCGTTCCAGGGCCATAGGGAGCTTCTCCCCGTCTTTGGTGCAGAAAAAAATCTCTGCGCGGTCGGCCGCGGAGGCGCGGAAGCGGATCGTGACCACTTCCCCTTTATCCGCCTCCATGGGACATACAAAACTCTCCGTCCCGTCGGAAAAAAGGGCGTCTGTATTCAGCATGCCGGGAGCATCCGCCAGCAAGGTTCTCTCTTCTCTCTCGTCAGAAGGATTCTGCATTCTGTAGCCTCTCTTACTGAAAAAACAATGCTGCAAGGCCCAAAATCATAGTATTCCTATGCTTCTGCCTGTGATCTTATATGTCGCTGCAGGCAGGCACACAGTGTGAAAAAAGGACAGCGCGCAAAACGCTGTCCTTTTCTCTTGGAGAAGGTATTCTCTTATGGGGTGTAGCAAAAACTATATAATGTATTGGGGTTTTACGAGGTAATCTTATCACACTCCCCGCAAGAAGTGTGCCCAAACATGCACAATTATATCAATTATAATTGTGCATGTTGTACAGACAAGTTGCCTTTTCAGCATCCAGCGCAATGTTCATAGGGCTATCTGCCTGCTCGATTGAATTTTTTCCGCATCTTCGCTGCTTCTGTCAAAGGTACGGCTTCAGCTTTTTCAGAACAGGGCTTCGAACTCTTCCCGCGTTATTTTTTCCTTCTCAAGCAGAAGCTCCGCGGACCTGTCCAGCACATCCCTGTGCGAACTGATCAGTTCCTTCGCCTGGCTGTAGGCACTGTCGATGATCTGCTTCACTTCCTCATCGATGATGGAAGCGATCCGCTCACCGTACTGTCTGGTATGTGCCAGTTCCTTTCCGATAAAAATCTCGTCCTCGCTCTGTTCATAATTGATCGGGCCCAGGCGCTCGGAAAAACCGTACTTTGTGACCATGGCCCTGGCGATGTTCGAAGCCTCCTTGATATCCTGGGACGCGCCCGTCGTGATATCCCCGATCACGAGTTCCTCCGCGACGCGGCCGCCGAGGCTGACGACGATGCTCTGGAACATCTTTCCCTTTGTATTGAACATCTCATCCTTCTCCGGCAGCGGCATGGTATAGCCTGCCGCGCCGCGGCCTGTGGGGATGATCGAGACCGTATGGACCGGGCCGACGTCAGGAAGCAGGTGGAAGAGGATGGCGTGGCCGGACTCATGGTAAGCCGTGATCCGCTTTTCCTTCTCCGAGATCACCCTGCTGTGCTTCTCGGCGCCGATGCCGATATGGACAAAGGCCTGGTTAATATCGCTCTGTCTGAGGTAGCTTCTCTTATCCTTGGCTGCAAGGATCGCCGCCTCATTCATCAGATTCTCAAGATCCGCCCCGGTAAAGCCCGCTGTCGTGCGGGCGACGATCTGAAGATCGACGTCATCCGAGAGAGGTTTGTTCTTCGAATGAACCTTCAGAATCTCCTCACGTCCTCTCACATCGGGACGGCCTACCGCCACCTGGCGGTCGAAACGCCCTGCCCGGAGAATCGCCGGATCCAGGATATCCACGCGGTTGGTCGCCGCCATCACGATGATGCCTTCATTCTCCGAAAAACCGTCCATCTCCACAAGGAGCTGGTTCAGGGTCTGTTCCCTCTCGTCATGCCCGCCGCCCATGCCGGTTCCTCTCCGGCGGCCGACCGCATCGATTTCATCGATGAACACGATGCAGGGCTGGTTTTTCTTTGCCTCCTCGAACAGATCCCTCACACGGGAGGCGCCGACGCCCACGAACATCTCCACGAAATCCGAACCGGAGATGGAGAAGAAGGGAACTCCCGCCTCCCCCGCGACAGCCCTGGCCAGCAGGGTCTTGCCGGTTCCGGGCGGGCCCACCAGGATGATGCCTTTCGGTATGCGGGCACCCACCTTCAGAAACTGTTCCGGCTGGGACAGAAACTGGACAATCTCCGCCAGCTCCTCCTTTTCTTCCTCAAGGCCCGCCACGTCATCAAAGGTGACCTTCCGGGCATCCGGCGTGAACATTCTCGCACGGCTCTTGCCGAAATTCATCATCGCCGAGCTGCTGCCGCCGCCCTGCTGCCGGTTGAGGAACAGGATCAGGAACAGAAACATGACCGACATCAGAATCACCGGCAGAATGGAGGTAAAGAGGATCCCGCTCCTGGATACATTCTCCACATCGACCGTTATGTCATAGCCGCTCAGCATCTCCTGCGCGGCATTGACATCGGAGACATTCACCGTAAGGACTTCATCTTCTGTGGTCGTCACCTGCAGGGTACCGGTCGGGACTTCCTCATTCTGGATCACGTCCACTCTGGAGACTTCGCCGTTTTCCAGCATATGGACAAGCCTTGCCTGCGTGATGTCGCTTCTTCCGTTGAAGCTGTCGCGCAGCGCGAAGATCAGAAAGATGCAGATCATTCCGAGCAGAAGGTAAAAACCCGTTCCTCTCGAAGTCTTATTCAAACTGTATAACTCCTTTCCCTGGAAAACCGGCTTCAGCCGGAAATCCTCATTCCTTTATCCCGCGGCTGCTCCTGTATGAGGCGCTCCGCGCCTGCCGCGCCGCTGCCAAGTATCCGTTCATCCGGTGCCTGGTCTTGTGTGAGGCCGCCGCTGCCGGGGCATCCGCTTATCAGGCGCTTACTCTTCCGTGAGGGAAAGCACCCCGATATAGGGCAGATTCCGGTATCTCTGATCATAATCAAGACCGTAGCCGATCACGAATTCATCCGGGATCTGGAAGCCCTGATAATCCACGTCCACGTCGCACTCCCTGCGGTCCGGCTTGTCCAGCAGCGTACAGAGACGGATGCTGGCCGGCCTGCGGTTTGAAAGGTTCTTCAGCAGGTAGCTGAGGGTGCGGCCGGAGTCGATGATATCCTCCACCACGATCACCTCGCGCCCTTCCAGCGGCTCATCCAGGTCCTTGATCAGCTTGACGATGCCGGAAGACTTCGTCCCGCCGCCATAGCTCGACACGGACATGAAGTCCATGGTCACCGGAATGGTCATGCGTTTTGCAAGTTCACAGACAAAAAACACGCTGCCCTTCAGAATCCCGATCAGATGGACCACTTTTCCCTCATAGTCCCTGCTGATCTCATCGGCAAGCTGCTGAATGCGTTCCTCCACTTTATCCTGGGGAATCAGAATTCTGGTTGTCTCTTTCATCGTCCTTCTCTCCTTCTGGAAAGTCTGTTTTCCATGTCTGCCTGCTGCGGATACGCACAGCGCCCCGGGCTGTACCCGTGAACTGCCGGGACTTCTGCGGATGCGGAAGGAACCCTTCTTCCTTCAGTCCCCGTCCGGCAGCTGCTCCCCGCCTTCCTTCATCAGCTTTATATAAGGATCCCCGCTTTTCACCCGGGCCCCTTCGCTGATTCTTCCGCCCACTACCCACAGAATGTGGCTGCCCTGGGCAAGCAGGGGAATGCGGTCTCTCTTTTCCCTGGGGATCTTGCAGCCGATCAGATAATCCTTCAGCTTCTGTCTGCCGCCGGAAGCATTTACAATCAGGTAGTCTCCGCTTCTTCTTGTGCGCATGCACAGATACTCACCCATTGTATCATACGAGAGCCATTTCGTGTATTTTTTTTGTTCTGCTGCAGCAGGGCTGCCGGGAGGCGTTCCGCCCTGAAAAGCGCTTCCGAACGCGCAGCGGTATAATTCTCCCCCGAAGGTAAATGTTCCCTCTTCCAGGATCGGAACCTCCTTCCACCCGTCCCCTGCCGGGACGCTTTTTTCTCCCGGAGGAAAGAAGCGGATTCCTCCATTTTCCCGCACGGCCCGGGCCCCTCCCGGAAGGCTGACGGATTTTCCGCAGTCCATCTCAGCCAGGGCCAGCAGCTGCTGCACATGGATCCTGCCGACGTCCTTCAGGCTGCCTCCCGGCATCACGCCGCGGATGCACTCCCGCAAAACCCTCGCCCGGATCAGCGCATCTTCTCCGGAAAAAGGTTCCAGCAGCAGAAGCTTTGTGCTGTCCTCCGCTTCGCTTCTGAACATCTTCCCAAGCGCCTTCCCGGTCTGCCGGACCAGATATTCCTCCGTCTCCCGCTGCTGCTCCGCGGCCTCTGCGATATGCTCGGCGGCCCTGCTGTTCAGTTCGTTCAGCTCCGGGAGGACACTTAGACGGATCCGGTTCCGGGTAATGTCCCTGTTCTCATTGGTCCTGTCTGTGCAGAAGGAGATTCCCCTCTCCTTCAGGTAGGCTTCAATCTCTCCGCGCGTTGTCCCGATGAGGGGCCGGATCAGGAGAATCTCCCTGCCATTTTCGCCTTCTCTTCCGAGACTGCGGACAGGACGGATCCCGCCGAGCCCCCTCAGACTGCTTCCCCGTACCAGGTTCCACAGCACTGTCTCCGCCTGATCGTTCATGTTATGGGCGGCCGCGACCTTATCTGCCCCCGTTTTTCCGGCAATTTTCAGGAAAATGCGGTATCTCTCCTCCCGGGCCGTCTCCTCCGTTCCCTGTCCGCGCTGCCTGGCCAGTTCCGGGACATGAATGTGCTCTGTATGGAGCGGAATCCCCAGCCGGCCGCACAGATTCTCCACAAAAGCGCAGTCCGCCTCAGACTCCGCGCCCCTTATGCCGTGTTCCACATGGACCGCCTCCAGCACAAAGCCCTTCTTCAGGGACAGCTCCCTGAGCAGATACAGAAGACAGACAGAATCCGCACCGCCGGAAACTCCGGCAAGGACATGATCTCCCGGCCGCAGCATCCCGTATCTGTCAGCCAGCTTCTCCGTCTTTTGCAGCAGAAGATCCATCCTCCGGCCTCCTCCCTGAACAAAGTTTTTACAGTAAAAAGCTCTGCAGAACTTCCGTTCCGCAGAGCTTACTTCTCTGAACCCGGTCCATCAATTGCCCGCCGAGCGGAATATGACTTCATCCGGATAGACAAAGCCGAACTTCTCTCGGGCAGTCTTCTCTATATACTCATCCGATCTTGTATAGGCACGGAAGTCCTCGATCTGCTCCGACCTGCCTTCCTCTTCCACGATCAGCTCGCTCAGATGCGTGATCTGGTCAGCCAGAGCAGCGTTCTTCAGAGTCAGCTTCCGGCTCTGATATGCCATTACAACAAGAAGAATCAATACGACCAGCATGATCATAACCATGCCGCGCTGGTTGCTCCTGGCAACCGGTCTCTTACCCTGTCCGGACATAGTTTTTTTACCCCTTTTATCCCCTGATAAACCCTGTTCAACTGCTCCCCAGCTGCGAACAGAATCTTAAGAAAAATCAAAAATTATTTTAAACTGCGCGGGACAATTATGCAAGAACATTTTCTTAATTATCCGGAAAAGTCACAAAAATTTAAAGGTATCGAAACATCTCCTGCGCTTCTTCTTTGCGGACTGTCTCCTGTATACTGAGCACCTCCGCTTTCACGCTCCGGTTTCCGAAAGCGATCTCGATCACGTCTCCCGGCTTCACCGGCGCGGAAGCCCTGGCGGTCTTCCCGTTCAGCAGTACACGTCCCGCGTCGCAGGCCTCATTCGCGACCGTTCTCCGCCTGACCAGCCGCGATACCTTCAGATATTTATCCAGTCTCATGCCATTCCCCCTAAAAAAAACCGGGGATGATCCATCCCCGGCCGCATATCATATGTTCTGTAAAGAATGCCCGTCTCAGTTCAGGCTGTCCTTCAGAGCCTTTCCGGCTTTGAACTTCGGAGACCTGGACGCCTTAATGGTCATGGTCTCACCTGTCTGCGGATTTCTGCCTTCACGTGCTGCTCTCTCAGAAACTTCAAATGTTCCGAAACCAACAACCTGGATCTTCTCACCCTTCTTAAGTTCTTCGCTGACTACCTCTGTGAAAGCCTTAAGAGCCTTCTCAGCATCCTTTTTGCTCAGTTCAGCCTTCTCGGCGATTGCCGCAACAAGTTCTGTTTTATTCATGAGATTACTCCTTCTCTGTCCAGTGTATTTTCCCGTCCGTCCCCCATAGGACCGGCACTGATAATACTTATATAACCGATACCTCTGTTTGTCAAGCGTTTTGCCCTGTTTCAGCCCTGCTTCAGCGCCTGTTCAGGGACTTTCCGCATCCTTCTCAGAGCACGGTATCCGCGTATACTTTCTCGATTTTTGCGTATCCGGCGCTCTCAAGCATGTCCACCTGGAATTTCGCGTTTTTGCGCAGCGGCTGTACGGTTACAATCGTCCCGGCTTCCCTGAGCTGCGTCGCCTTTTCAAAGACTTCCTTCACCCTGCTGCCGGCGCTCTTCATGTCGACCAGATAGGCTGCCTTCTCTGTCTCAGACGGCATCTTCCAGTTCAGGTCGCGCAGGATGGTCACGATCCGCTCGAAACCGATCGAGAATCCGCATGCCGGTGCATCCTGGCCGCAGAAACGTCCCACCATCTTATCGTATCTCCCGCCTCCGGCGATGGAGAAGGAATAGTTGTCAATCGTAATCTCGAAGATGGTCCCGGTATAATAGCTCATGCCCCTGACCAGGGTCGGGTCAAACTTCAAAGTCACTGAAGCGTCCAGCATGCCTTTCGCCGCATCCATGATCGCGGACAGATCCTCCGACATCCCCTGCGCCGCATCTCCGCCGCAGGTTTCACGGATAAAGTCCGTCATCTGCGTTCCTTCCTCCAGCAGACGGAAGAAGGAAACATATTTCTCCACGGATTCCGCCGCAAAGCCTTCCTCAAGCAGGTTCTCCTTCACGCCGTCAAGGCCGATCTTGTCCATCTTGTCCAGAATGATGAAGATCTCGTCATACTGATCCTCGGAAAATCCGGCATTGGCCGCCATAGCCTTCAGGACCCTCCGGTCATTGACATGCACGGTAAAGGCAGAGATCCCGACTTCCGCGAAGATGGTCGTCAGAGCCTTGCTCGTTGCGGCGATCAGCTCAATCTCCGCCATGATGGAGCTGTCCCCTATAATATCGATGTCACACTGCGTAAACTGGCGGAAACGCCCCTTCTGCGGACGGTCGGCCCGGAAGACATTCCCGATCTGGAGGGCCTTGAACGGAGAAGGAAGATCGTTGCGGTGGCAGGCGTAGTATCTGCACAGCGGAACTGTCAGATCATAGCGCAGGGCGCTGTCCGCCAGTTCCCCGCTTTTCATCCCTCTCTCCAGCTCCGCGCCCCTCTTCAGGACCTTGAAGATCAGCTTCTCATTCTCACCGCCCTGACGTCCGGTCAGGTTCTCGATATGTTCCATGACCGGGGTCTCTATCTCATCAAATCCAAACTTGGCATAAGTGTCCCGGATCAGGCCGAGCACATGCTGGCGAAGCAGCATATCCGCAGGAAGAAAGTCCTGCATTCCCTTTACGGGTGTCTGAATAAATTTCATCGCTTCCTCCATGGCGGCCGTCTGCGCAGCTTCTCAGCGCTTCTGATAAGCTGACGGACAGCCCTGATCTTTCTCTGTGACTCCGGCTTTATTCAGGCCTGCCGCGCAGCGGGCGGTGAATCCTGCCTCCCCGGAAAACATAATCTTGTCTCACCTGAGCAAGTATACCCTTTTCATGCGGCTGAGGCAACCTTTTCCGGGCAGCACGCTCGAAGGGTTTTCCGACATCAAGCCGCTTTCTCTTTACGGGCAGCCGGACAGGCGCTTCTGCTCCGGACCGCTTTCTTTACCGGCAGCCGGACAGGCGCTTCTGCTCCGGACCGCTTTCTTTACCGGCGGCCGGACAGGCGCTCCTGCCGCCTCTTCAGGGCCGCAGGCTTCTGCTGCGCTCCAGAAGATAATCCCTCCGGTTTCTGGCGGGGTCTTCCAGAACCTCATCCAGAAGCGCCTGAAGAACCATTCCGAGCCCGGGGCCCTTTTTCATGCCGTCCGCCAGAAGATCATCCCCACTCAGGGCCAGCTGCCTCAGGGACAGACAGTCTCCGTCTGCCAGAATCTCCTCGTAGAGTTCCTTCACCCTGTCCATGTAGGCAAGCTTTTCCTTCTGCACTTCCGGATTCTGTCCCCGGATATCCGCGCATTTAACCTCCAGAAAGAGCGGGAAGAGATCTTCCCCGATCAGAACCACCGCCCTGCGGACTGCTTCCCTGGAAAGGTCCGGATAGAGAGAATGATTGCGGACCAGCTGTACGACGCTGCGCTCCGAAGCCCTGTCAAATTTCAGCCTTCTCATGATCTTCCCGGCGATCTCCGCTCCCGGGGCCGCATGTCCGCGGTGATGGTAGATCCCCTTCTCATCGACGGTCTTCACCAGCGGCTTCCCCATATCGTGGAAGAGCATGGTCAGGCGGAGGATCCTGTCCGCCCGCACCGCCATAAGCGTGCGGATCGTATGTTCCCCGACGGAAAAGATATGATGGGGATTGTTCTGCGGATCATCCATAATCCGGTCAAACTCCGGGAGCACCTGGGCCGTGATGCCGCATTTCCACGCAAGGGCTATCATCTCCGGATGCGGCGACACAAGCAGTTTCACCAGCTCCGTCTGGATCCGCTCCGCGCTCACAAGCTTCAGGGAAGGGGCGAGTTCCGCCGCCGCCCTGCGGGTCTCCGGATCCAGTTCAAAACCCAGC
>ODAI014294975.1_pt1 | contig 29395 bp, 25 predicted proteins | sample 1539321 | NCBI WGS metagenome assembly ODAI01 (sample SAMN02144231, study PRJEB22623) | gut metagenome | biome: sheep rumen | host: Ovis aries | place: New Zealand
AAGTCTTGCGTTTGAAAACGGCTGAAATCGAAAAAGCAGTGCTAGCGGTAGGCTGTTTAGCAAGAGATAGGGCGCGTGTACCGTCCTCCTGGCAATTTAAAGACCTTGCCCGGTAGGAGCCGCAGAAGTGATAGGTCACAAGTACACACCTACCGTGGGACACACGGGAAGTTACGCCTTTGGAGACCATGTAAAATGGTCGTTGAATTAGGAATCCCTCCATGTGGGGAGTGTCAATTGAAAAACCATTACGGAATCGACGCGGATATTAGTAACGGATTCTGGTTCTTCAGCGACGGAAGTAAAAATACTTACAAAAAAGACGGTAAATCATTGAATCACCAGCAAGTTTGGGAAATGATAGTACAAAAAATTTAAAAACTAGCTCCGGCTAATGTCGGGGCTTTTTTGTTTTCGTGTACAAAAGTCTTGAAATATTTTTTGGCGTATGTTAGCTTAAAGGACACAAAGGAGGATTATTAATGGAACAACAAATAAAGGACTTGCGCTTTCGGGCGGGCGACGCGATAAAAAATGCCGCGACGCTTAAAGAGCTTGACGAAGTGCGCGTAAAGTTTTTGGGCAAAAAAGGCGAGCTTACAAGCTTACTGCGCGGCATGAGCAAACTTTCAGCCGAAGAACGCCCGCTTGTCGGAAAAATCGTCAACGAGGCACGCGCCGAAATTGAACAACTTATCGCTGAAAAAAATTCCGAACTTAAAGCGGCGGAACTTCAAGCAAAATTGGCGTCGGAGAAAATCGACGTGACGTTAGCCGGTCGGCGCGTTCATGCCGGTCACCTTCACCCGCTGACATTGACTTTAAACCGCGTGAAAGAAATTTTCGTAAGCATGGGCTACAGCGTCGAGGAAGGTCCCGAAGTCGAGACCGATTATTATAATTTCGAGGCTCTCAATCTCCCTAAAGACCACCCCGCCCGCGATATGCAAGATTCTTTCTATATCACCGAAGAAATTTTGCTCCGCACGCAGACTTCACCAGTGCAAGCGCGGACTATGGAACGCCATAAAAATAACGAGCCGATAAGAATGATTGCGCCCGGCAGAGTTTATCGCCGCGACGATTATGACGCTTCGCATTCGCCAATGTTCACGCAAGTTGAAGGGCTTGTCATCGACAAGGGAATTTCCTTCGCCGACTTGAAAGGCACGCTTGAGGACTTCAGCAAGAAAATTTTCGGCGAGCGTACTAAAATCCGTTTGCGTCCTAGTTTCTTCCCTTTCACGGAGCCGAGCGCGGAAGTTGATGTTTCGTGCGTTATGTGTCACGGCGAAGGTTGCAAAGTTTGTCAGGGAACGGGCTGGCTTGAAATTTTAGGCGCGGGCATGGTTCACCCCGATGTTTTGAAAATGAGCGGCTACGACCCCGACGAAGTTAGCGGCTTTGCATTTGGCATGGGCATTGAGCGCATTGCAATGTTGACTTATGGGCTTGACGATATGCGCTTGCTTTACGATAACGACGTTAGATTTCTTAAGCAATTTTGAGGCGGTGATTTTGTGCAGGTATCAACCAAATGGCTGAAAGATTACATTGACATAAATTTGACGGTCGACGAGCTGGCGGAGAAATTCACGCTGGCGGGAATTCCGGTCGAAAACGTCATCAAGGCGGGCGAAGGCTTAGAAAAAGTTGTGACGGGACGCATTGAGGAATTGACAGCGCACCCCGACAGTGACCACCTTTTAATTTGTCAAATGAATGTTGGCGAAGAAAATCTTTTGCAGATTGTCACGGGGGCACCCAACGTTAAGCAGGGGCAAGTTGTGCCCGTCGCTTTGATTGGCGCGAATCTTCCTTGCGGCAAGAAAATTTCCAAAGGGAAAATGCGCGGCGTTATCTCAAACGGTATGCTTTGTTCGGCGGGCGAATTAAATCTTGACCTTGAGGGCTTGCCTGAAGAACAGAAAACCGGCATTTACATTTTGCCCGACGATACGCCCATTGGATTGCCCGCCGCGCTTGTTCTAGGGCTTGACGACGACATTTTAGAATTTGAGCTTACAGCTAATCGCGGCGACTGTTTCAGCGTGATTGGACTTGTGCGCGAACTGGCGGTTTTGACTGGTAAAAAGCCGCGCTTCCCCGAAGTCAAAGTTGACGAGAACGACGAACGCAACGCGGCAGATTTAGTTAAAATCGGCATTGACGCGCCCGACCTTTGCGGAAGATTTTCTGCGCGGGTGCTGACTAATGTTAAGCTTGCGCCGTCGCCCGAATGGATGGTTAAGCGTCTTGAGGGCGCAGGCATGCGGGCTATCAATAACGTTGTCGACGTGACCAACTTTGTTATGCTGGAAATGGGGCAACCGCTCCACGCTTACGACTTCGACGAAGTTAAAGGTCACGAACTCACCGCCCGCCGCGCTGTTGAATTTGAACCGCTTCACACGCTCGACGATACTAACAGGCTTGCTAAGGGCGGCGAACTCGTTATTGCCGACGCCGAAAAAGCAGCGGGGCTTGCAGGGATTATGGGCGGCTTTGAAACTGAAATCACCGAGAAAACTACGACCGTTATTCTTGAGGCGGCGAGCTTTAACTATGCGTCGATAAGGCGGACAAGTCGCGCAGTCGGTTTGCATTCTGAAGCCAGCGGCAGATTTGAACGCGGCACCAACATTAACGGCACTGTTGCCGCTCTCGACCGCGTCGCGCAACTTCTGCAACAAATGGGAGCTTGCGACGTTTGCAAAGGCGTCGTTGATGTTTATCCTACGCCCAAACCCGAAATCAAAATAAAATTCACGCCCGCGCAGATTAACGCCCGACTCGGCACGAACTATTCAGACGCGCAAATTATTGACGTGTTGGAGGCTCTCGGCTTTAAAATTGAGAACGTTGGCGGCGTCGACGAACTCACGGACGAAGTTGTTGATAAAATTTCCTCCGCGACGAAAAATTTCACTAAAGCGGCTCGCGAACTCGGCAAGAAATCTACTGCTGAAAATTTCGTTAAAAATTTGGGCGAACACTTCAGCGAACTTTTCAAAAATGTTGGCGCGAAAGCTAACGAAGTCAAAGATTTAGGCGTAGAAGATTTTATAAAGGGGCTTGGCTCCAACGTCGAAAATTTGGTTAAATCCGCTGATTTGAAACTTTCTTCGGCTTATGAAGCGACCGTTCCCGATTGGCGCAATGATGTCACAATCCCCGACGATTTATCCGAAGAAGTCGCTAGAATTTACGGTTTTGATAAAATTCCTTCGACGCTCCCCAAAGGCAATCAGCAGGGGCGGCAATCTGATAGGCAGAATTTCATTGACAAGATTAAAAGTATTTTGACGGGACTTGGCATGTGCGAGGAATTATCCTTTGCGTTCACAAGCGAGGCAATGTTTGACAAAATGCGCGTGCCCGCTGATAGTCCGTTGCGTCAAGCCGTCCCGATTATGAATCCGCTAACGGACGAAGCACCGCTTTTGAGAACAACGTTGCTGACTTCGATTTTCGAGAATGCCGCAAGAAATTTCAGCCGCAAAAATGAAGACGTTCGCTTATTCGATGTCGCGCCGGTTTTCATTCCGAAAAAGTTGCCCGTAACCGAACTGCCGCACGAAAAATATAAATTGGCGGGACTTTTAATGGGACGCCGCGAGCCTAAAGGTTGGTCGCAAGATTCCGCGCAGGTTGATTTTTATGACGCAAAAGGAATTGTCGAAGAACTTTTAGCGGGCTTGTCGATTGCAAATTATTTCGTCGAGGCGGGCGAGCATTATGCCTTGCATCCTGGCAAAACTGCCGTATTCAAAAAAGGTCGTGACGTTTTAGTTACGGTCGGCGAAGTACACCCCGCAGTTGCTGAGGCTTTGGGCATTAAGAAGAAAATTTACGTGTTCGAGGCGGACGTTGAGACTTTGCAGAAATTCGCCGCGAAGAAATTTAGCTTTGAACACCTGCCAAAATATCCGTCGATAAGCCGTGACTTGGCAATTTTGGTTGAACATGACGTGGCGGCGGGCGAAGTCGAAAAAGTTATCGCGAAAAACGCTGGAGAATTTTTCAAGGGCGTTACGCTTTTCGACGTGTACACTGGCGAGCGCATTTCCGCTGATAAAAAATCTTTGGCGTTCGCGATTGAATTTCGCTCGAAGGAACGCACCCTTAAGGACGAAGAGGCAGACGCGGCGTTCAAAAATATTCTGTCGGCAGTCGAAAAGGAATTCGGAGCCGAACTGAGAAGTTGAGGTGATTGAGTTGAAGGTAGAAAAACCCGCCGGCGAAATGAAGCGCGTCGAAGTTGAAATTTTCGGGGAAGTTTATCGCTTGCGCACTGAAGACCCTAACGGACTTGCTAAGCTCGTGCACATAGTCGATTCTACAATGAAAACAATTTCGCAAAATACGCGCTCTTTCGCAGGAAGTCGGATTGCGGTTTTGGCGGCACTTAAAATCGCCGAAGATTATGTTCAACTCAAGAAGGATTACGACGAATTAATCCATCTCCTTGACGAAAATAAATAAAGTGGCTAATTTCGAGTCACTAATCACTAGAAAGGAATCGCCTATGAATTTAAATCAACTTTCTAAAAAATTATTTCCGGTCTTTATCAAGAGTACAGAAAATTTTAAGCCGTGCCGACTTTTTCTTTCTGTGTCCGATATGAAGACAAGAGCTATCACCCGCCACGCCGTCGCCGATAATCCTGCTGACGCTTGGGCTTCTGCGCTTGAAAAACTTAAAGAGGCTTTCGGCTCCAAAAAACCTTTTATCCTCCGTGCAGATTGGGTCATTGAAAGTCAAGCCGGAACTTGGGCAGATTTTCTTAAACTCTTAGGAAAAACGCGGCGCAATTATTTTCGTTTCGGCGTCGCATTCGATTCAAATTACGACATTGCCATAACTGAAAGCGAACTCAATGCCAACGCGCTTCTTTACAAGGACGGCAAAGAGGGCAGTGCAAATTGCGTTTTCCGCGCTGAACGTTGCAACGAATATTGCCAAACTCGTTTTAACTGCGATATGCCAAAACTTGAGCCGACAAGTATTGTAGAAATTTTCAAGACTGCTGGCGTTTTCGTTTCCGAAGAAGAACCGATTCCCATACCCATTACAGGCACCGGACTTGCTACCGGTCACCGCGACGTTTCTCATACCGATTCGGGTACGATTTTAAAAATGGTGCGTAAGGGCGCGAGTTTTCTTGCAAATCAAGTTCAAAAGTCCGGAAAGTTTGTCTATGGTCTTTGGCCTTGCTTTAATAAAGTTGTTCCCAAATATAATACGTTGCGCCATTTTAGCTCGTCCTTTGCTATGCTTGACGTTTACGAAACGTACCGAATGGGCGAAGCTAAAATTGGTGCCGCGATTAACAAGGCGATTAAATACGGCGTTGAACATTTTATAAAATATCGTACATTGCCCGACGGAACCGAAGTAGCTTATATCTACGAGCCTGAGGAAAAAGAAATTAAACTCGGTGCGCTCGGCGTTATTTTGGTCATGTTCATAAAGCACGCCAAACTTATGAAGACAAAAAAATATTATCCTCTGATGAATGCTCTTGCCCGCGCAATTTACACTATGCAAAAACCCGACGGCAGTTTTGTACACGTCTTGAACTCGGACGATTTCTCCGTCAAGGAAGAATTCCGCATTGTTTACTACGACGGCGAAGCGGTTTTCGGTTTGATGAAGCTTTATTCTTTGACGCATGATGAAATGTTGCTTAGGGCGTCGCAAATTGCTTTTCAGCGATTCATAGCCACCGACCATTGGAAAAATCACGACCATTGGCTTTCGTATTCGATTAACGAGTTGACTTTATACAGCCCCGACCGCGAGTATTTCGAGTTTGGTATAAACAATTTCCTAGACTTTTTGCCGTTCATATATCATCGCGATACGCAATTCCCGACGTTGCTTGAATTGATGATGGCGGCGGATTCAATGTTGGAGCGACTAAAGACAATGCCCGAAATGGCAGACTTATTAGCGCGGGTGCCGCTTGACGATTTTTATGCGGCAATGGAGGCGCGTGCGAAAAATTTACTCAACGGCTATTTTTATCCGGAAATGGCAATGTTTTTCCAAAAGCCGGAAAGTATCGTTGACACATTTTTTATACGTCACCACGCCTTCAGAGCGCGAATTGATGACGTGGAGCATTTCTTATCGGCCTTGACGGCTTATCGACGCTACTTGGCGCGACGGGATCACGAGCCGCAACCGTCTAAGGCATTACTCGAAGGAAAAGCGGAGGGCACCGGCTTATATAACATTCAAGTCGGCAAGTGAAAATCTGTAAAAATTTTTAGAAAATATCTTGCAAAGTGCGCTCAAAATGATATAATGCGCCGTAGTTAGTTTTTAATTTGTTTTTAATGATAAGGGGGATTTTGTAATGGCAAAAATCGCGAAAGTTATCGGTCGTGAAATCGTAGACTCCCGCGGCAATCCGACGGTTGAAGCAGATGTCATTCTCGAAAATGGTGTTTGCGGTCGTGCAGCTGTTCCTTCTGGTGCGTCCACTGGCGTAAATGAAGCTCTCGAACTCCGTGACGGCGACAAAGGTCGTTATATGGGTAAAGGCGTCCTCAAGGCTGTCGACAACCTCAACAAAATTATCGCTCCGGCTCTCGTTGGCGATTGCGTCCTTAATCAACGTGCACTCGATTACAAGATGATTGAACTCGATGGCACGCCCACTAAGAGCAAACTCGGCGCAAATGCAATTTTGGCTGTTTCGCTCGCCGCCGCCAAAGCCGGTGCGCAAGCTGTTGGACTGCCCCTTTATCGCTATATCGGCGGTTGCAATACCTACAAAATGCCCGTCCCGATGATGAATATCATTAACGGCGGCGCACACTCCGACGCTCCGATTGCTTTCCAGGAATTCATGATTCGTCCTGTTGGTGCTCCCACAGTTCGCGAAGCTATTCGCATGGGCGCAGAAGTTTTCCATAACCTTGCTAAGATTCTCAAAGGTCGCGGACTTTCTACGGCTGTCGGCGACGAAGGCGGCTTTGCTCCCAATCTCAAAGGCACTGAAGACGCACTCGAAACCATTATCAAGGCTATCGAAGCGGCTGGCTACAAACCCGGCGAACAAGTCAAAATCGCTATGGACTGCGCAGCATCTGAATTCGCTGTCAAAGAGGGCGACCAATACTTCTACGACTACAAACAACTCAACGGCAAACACCCGATTTTGAAAGACCCGAACGGTCCGAAATACGACGTTCAACAGCAAATCGACTTCCTTGAAAAACTCGTCGACACTTATTATATCGACAGCATTGAAGACGGTTTGGCAGAAGAAGATTGGGACGGCTGGGTTGCTCTCACCAAACAAATTGGTCATAAATGCCAGCTCGTCGGCGACGACCTCTTTGTCACCAACACCAAATTCCTTGAAAAAGGTATCAAAATGGGCGCGGCGAACTCAATCCTTATCAAAGTCAATCAGATTGGCTCGCTCACCGAAACCCTCGAAGCAATCGAAATGGCTCACCGCCACAACTACACGACCGTTACTTCGCACCGCTCCGGCGAGACCGAAGACGCTACTATTGCTGACATTGCTGTCGCCACCAACAGCGGTCAAATCAAGACCGGTTCGCTTAGCCGTACCGACCGCATGGCGAAATACAATCAGCTTATCCGCATCGAAGAAGAGCTTGGCAAATGCGCTGTTTATGAACGCAAACCGCTCCTCAATCGTTCTGTCGGTGAATAATTCGTCGACAACTTAATCACTGATTAAAACAAAAGGCACCGTCTAAATTAAGGCGGTGTCTTTTTCACTGCAGAAAACTTTGCGCCGAATAATTGACAAAAAAAAAAAAGCATTATTATAATGCCCGTAGAATCAACACTTTATCTGAGGGGATGGGTATTATGGCAAGCTTCAACAACAGTTTGTCGGGTCAGACACTTTCGGGGACTGCTTACGGCGACTGGGTTGTCAACACGGGCGACTACGTGACAATTCAAGGCAAGGCAGGTGGCGATCATATTGAGAACGGTGAAAATGGCAACCGCTCAACAGCTTCGCATGTTTTGATTAACGCCGGATCCGGCGATGATAGAATTGATAGAAACAACGGAAGTTATGTTACCATTAACGGTGGCACGGGCAATGATTCTGTTTTAAGTTTCGGCTCAAATTGTCAGATTAACGGCGACAAAGGAAACGACAGTATCAAAAGTACAGGCGGATATGTAACAATCCATGGCGGCGACGGTAACGACGTTATCACTAAAATTTATATATTGTGGAGTTACAGCGATGGTAGCTCTTCGGTTGAATACACACATAACGGCACAATTTACGGCGATGCGGGTAATGACACTATTTACAACGACAAGAGCGACAATGGTTTAATGGATGGCGGCTCCGGCGATGATAAAATAAACTCCTACAAAAGCAAGAACGTCACAATGACTGGCGGCAAGGGCAACGACACCATTAACAATTTCGGTTCGACAGTGCTTTACAAATACGCAAAAGGCGACGGCAACGACATAATTAGGGGTTTTAGCGAAACAGACACGCTGGAGATAACGTCGGGAAATTATACCACAGCTAGGAGCGGCGCAGACTTCCTCGTCAAGGTCGGTAGCAACAAAATCACGATAAAAGACGCTATCAACTTCAACGTCAATATCAAAAACGCGGCAGGCACATTGAAAACTTACAAAGGAAAAGATTCGCGCATTATTCTTGACTCAAGGGATAACTTCATCGTGAACAGCAATTCCACCGTGACGATTGATTCAGGCGCAGGTGACGACACTATCGAAAACGAAGGTGATTCAATCACAATCGATTCGGGTAGAGGTAATGATAGCGTTGGCAATTATGGCTCGAAAGTCACGATAACCGCAGGATTGGGCAACGATTCTATCAATAATGACGAAGAAAGCAAAAATGTTTTGTTCAAGTACACCGTAGGCGACGGCAACGACATTATTACCGGCTTTAACTCGACAAGCACGCTAAGCATTGCGGGTAGCACATATACTTCCGTTGCAAACGACGACGACATAATTATTAAGGTCGGCAAAGGTCATATAACTTTGGTCGGCGCGGGGAATTTGGATTATATTAACGTCAAGAACAACACGACGCCCGCCGCTAATAAAACTTTGACGATAAATAACAATAGCAAAGCCAATGTCACGCTCGGCGCAACTTATAGAGACGCAGACGCTACCAAACGCAAAAAAGCTGTTAAAATAATCGGCAACTCCGCGAACAATTCAATCACCGGCGGCGCAGGTAATGATACCCTTTGGGGCAGAACGGGTAAGGATATGCTAATGGGCGGCAAAGGTAAAGACCTATTCATTTACGACGCAGGTAACGATGTTATTGCTGATTACGCGGCGGGCGATAAAATTTCTATCGGCGCGGCAATCACCAAAGCCGAAGTCAATTACTTAGACGTTGTTTTTACCGTCGGGCGAGACAGCCTCACCGTCAAGAACGGTAGCGGCAAAAAGCTTAGCCTAATTGATTCCACAGGCAAAAGTTTATCAACGATTGTCGGTAACACAAATTTAACGCTTACCGATAAGAGCACTGCCAACGTAACGCTTGAGCCTGAATACACGACTGCCAGCGCGTCGACCAGAACGAAGGCGGTTAAAATCACCGGCAACGACTATGATAACTCTTTGCACGGCGGCAAGGGAGCCGACACCTTGATTGGCGACAAGGGCAACGATACGCTTTGGGGCGGCAAAGGCAAAGATATTTTTGTCTACAATTCGGGCAATGATGTCATTGCGGACTATGCGACCGGCGATAAAATTTCTCTCAGTGCGCCTATAACCAAAACGGCAACTAAAGATTTGGACGTCGCCTTGACGGTAGGAGAAGATGATTTTACGATTAAAAATGCTAAGGGCAAATCACTCGACCTAATCAATGCCGACGGCGAAAATTTCTCGATAATCGTTGGCAATCCTACCCTTACTCTCACTGATAAACATAAAGCAAAGATTAATCTAAGCAACGATTACGCCAACGCGAACGCTTTCGATAGAAGCAAGGCAATTCAAATTAAGGGCAATGCTTATAACAATTCGATTCTCGGCGGCAAAAGTGCTGATAAGATTTACGGTGGCAAGGGTAACGACACTTTAACTGGCGGAAAAGGCAACGACAGCCTTTGGGGCAACGCCGGCAAGGATACTTTCATCTACGAGAGCGGCGACGGCAAGGATTTTGTTTACGGCTTTGATAACTCCGACATGCTAAAGATTACCGGCACTTTCTCCGGCAAGTACAACAAGAAAAAGAACGAAATTTATTTCACAGTCGGTTCAACCGCCAACGCTATCACCCTGAAAGATTTTTCCGCGACAAGCTTTAACGTCAACGGCACGAATTATAAAATCAGCGGGTCTAAGCTCGTTAAGAAATAAATTTATACTGAAAAATTTTACTCCCGTCACAAGGCGAGATTTTTTATATTTAGTGATAAAAATATATACCATTTTACTTTGAGCTGTGTTATAATGCACGCAAGTTTTGAATTGTATGGCGGTAAAAATATTTTATGGAGGAATAACTTAACGAAATGGGACAAACAATCGGTATTAAGGACATGAGAGCATTTTTCGCCATCGTTGAGGAAGGAAATATCAGCCATGCGGCACAACGTTTGGGAATTGCTCAGCCGGCACTTAGTCGGCAAATGAAACATCTTGAGGAAAATCTGCATGTGAAACTTTTCGAGCGCGGTTCGCGCCGTATAAGACTCACCGAAGCAGGCTCTCTCCTCTACAATCGCGTCGAAAATATCTTGGGCATGGTCGACGGCACCGTCCGCGAGATTAAGGAAATCGGCAACGGCTCCAAAGGCGTAATTCGTATCGGGACAATCACAACTTCCGGCGCAATGATTCTGCCCGATTTAATTGCCGAATTCCGCAAGATTTATCCCGACGTGACTTTCGAGATTTGGGAGGCGGAAGGCGCAAGGATTATCGAACTTCTTGACAACCGCCTTATCGAAATCGCAATCACGCGCACGCAGGTCGACAGCTCAACTTATGAACTGCTCGTCCTGCCCAATGAGCCGCTCGTCATGGTTATGAACGCCCAGAACGTTTGCGGCAAGAAGGAAGACACCATTAAGCTTAAGGAACTTAAAAATCAGCCGCTGATTATTCCGTTGCGCTGGAAATCGAATTTCATTGCCGCTTGTCAGAAAATCGGATTCGACCCGAATATCATTTGCGTTTCTGATAGTATCGTTCAGGATTTGCTCATGGTGCAAAACAATCTCGGAATGGCAATGGTTCCTTTTTCAGGCAAGAAACTTTTCAACGACTGCGATTTAGTTTACAAGCGCATTGTCGACCCGGATGTTACGACGCATACTGTTTTAGCGTGGCGCAAAAATCAGACGCTCTCGACAGCTTGCAGGAATTTCATTGAGCTTTTCGAGAAAATGTTTATCAAAGAGGCAGCTATTTCGTTATGAAACTAGCGCAGCGCAGCGGAGCGTTCCGGCGCGGCGATAACTCGAAAATTATCAGTCGGCACGGCGCGTCCACTGTTTGCTACTTTTTAAAAGTAGGGAGGCAGCAATTTCGTTATGAAACGCGAGATTAACCCGTTCGATTACGCGGGCGAAATTTTTAAGGCTTTGCCCAGAGGAATTCTCTTGACGAGCGAGGCTGAAGATTGCGTAAACGCTATGACTATTGGTTGGGGCACACTCGGCATTGAATGGGGCGTCCCGATTTTCGCGGCTTACGTTCGCACGAGCAGATTTACTTACGACCTGATTGAGCGCACGGGAGAATTTACAGTTTGCGCTCCCTACGGCGAACTTTCCAAGACGGCGGCGAAAGCAATCGGGATTTGCGGTAGCAAGTCCGGTCGCGACGTTGACAAATTGGCGCAAGCAGGCGTTCATCTTGTCGAGACGGATATTGTTCGCCCGCCCGCGATTAAGGAATTGCCTTTAACTTTGGAGTGCCGTGTTGTATTTAGCCAGTTGCAACCGATTAAGGACATTGACAATCGCTTTGGAAAGTTTTACGTCCCGAATACGGCGCATTCTGAACCGCACGTCGCTTATTACGGCGAAATTCTCAAGGCTTACATTATCGAAGATTAATTTGCAGTTTGGAATAAGAAAACCTCTCGCCTGATTTAGACGAGAGGTTAATTTTATTTGCGTAGAAAAATTTTATCCTTTAGCTTTGAGTTCTTGGAGTTTCGGTCCCATAATGCGTTTGTAAGCTTCGACGCCGGGTTGATTGAAAGCGTCAACGTTGAGAAGTTCGCCTTCATAAGCAACCGACATTGCCAACAGATACATTAATTCGCCGAGATGATATTCGTTGACTTCGGGGAGCGTGAAGCAAGCGTTGAAACGATGATTGGATTTAAGCGCGTCAGCGTTCGATTGGCGAGCAACTTCGAGCGCGTCGCCCATTTTAACGCCGGAAATATCCGCGAGTTTCTTGACGTTCGGGAAAATGTTCGGGATAGTTAAATCGTTCGCCCATTTCTCAACCTTAATGAACTGAACGACTTTATCCAACGTGCCTTCCTGATGTTGTTGCGTCTGGGAGTGCATATCGGTCGTGCCGACTGCGACAAGCGGCGTGCGACCTTCGCAAACTTCCTTGCCTTCCTTATCGAATTGCTTGCCGAGCGATTCAGCCAAAAGTTGGATATACCATTCGGACAAGGATTTAAGATAATCGCCGTAAGGCATCATGACTTCGATATTGCGCCCGTGCTTTTTGTAAGCGGCAACTTTAAGCGCGGCATTGAGCATAGCGGGATTTTGCCAAATGTCGTCGTTTTGGCAAGCCTTGTCCATATCGCGTGCGCCTTCGAGGAATTTTTCAATGTCCATGCCGATAACAGCCGCTGTAGAAAGTCCGACTTCGCAGAAAACTGTAAAACGTCCGCCAACGCCGTCCGGAACAGCAAAGCATTCCCAGCCGTTGTCAACCGCGATTTGTTTAAGCAGAGTTTTCTTTTCCATATTCGGGTCGGTGACAGCGACGCATTCGACTTCGATATTTGAATCTTTCTTGAGCGCGTCAAGAATAACCATAAAGTTGCTCATGGTGTCGAGAGTGCCGCCGCTTTTGCTCATGCACATAAGCATAACTTTGAACTTGCCGCCCTTATTCGCCGCCATAGCTTTAAGGTGATTGATAATGTCACCAGTTCTGCGCGGGTCAATATTTTGTCCGCTGAAGTAAACTTTGGGCAAGCCCTTGCGCTGTTCGGGCGTCCAGGTGTTCCAGAATTCTCCGCAGAAAATATCGAACAGAACTTTATTTCCCAAGAACGAGCCGCCGATACCGAGCGAAACAACCGCGTCGACGTTATTGCGAATGCGTTCGGTGAAGTCATGCAGGCGTTTGATACTTGCGGGCGAATTGAGATTGAGTTTGCCGTTTTCTTCGGTGATGTAGGGCAGTTTGGAGAAATAAACTTTTTCGGGCGCGCCGTCTTTGGAAAGGTGAGCTTTGATAAAGCCGGATTCGCGCATAACTTTCATAGCTTCGTGCGCGGCTTTGAGCGCGTCTTTGTAGCTGTCGAGGTCGGACTGAGTGACTTTGCCTTCGCCGAAAAGGTTATCGTAGTCAAAACTGAAACCAGATTTAAGAGTAAGAGCCATTTTAAAACCTCCAATATTTAGGGTAATAGGGTAGCAGGGAATTAGGGAAGCAGTTACTTTTAAACTACTACCCTATTTCCCTCTTTCCCTAAAATTACACGACGGACGCAACAATAGCTTGCGCCTCTTCTTGAATTCTCTTAAGGTGGTCTGCGCTAACAAAACTTTCAGCGTAAACTTTGCACATATCCTCAGTGCCGGAAGGACGCGCCGCGAACCAACCCATATTGGTAACGACTTTCAAACCGCCGATTGATGCGCCATTGCCCGGAGCTTTGGTGAACTTGCCGGTAATTTTCGCGCCAGCGAGAGTATCAGCCTTGAGATTTTCGGGCGAAAGTTTACCCAAAGCCGCTTTTTGTTCGGGCGTAGCGGGCGTATCTTTGCGGGCATAATAGAACGTGCCGAATTTATCGGTAAGTTCTTTGTGGTGTTCGGAAGGATTCTTGCCGGTCTTAGCGGTGATTTCGACGGCGAGCAAGTCCATAATAATGCCGTCTTTATCGGTCGTCCAAACGCTAGCGTCTTTGCAGAGGAACGACGCGCCCGCAGACTCTTCACCGCCAAAGCCCATTGAGCCATCAAACAAGCCGTCAACAAACCACTTAAAGCCAACAGGAACTTCGCAGAGTTTACGCCCGATTTCTTCCGCAACCTTATCGATAAGCGAGCTTGAAACGAGCGTTTTGCCAATCATGGCGTCTTTGCTCCAGCCTGCGCGATTGGTGAACAGATATTTAATCGCGACCGCTAGATAATGATTCGGATTCATCAAGCCTTGCGGGGTAACAATGCCGTGACGGTCGTAGTCGGTGTCGTTGCCAAATGCAATGTCGTACTTGTCTTTCAGCGCGATAAGGTTAGCCATAGCGAACGGCGACGAGCAGTCCATACGGATTTTCCCGTCGTGGTCGGGCGGCATAAAGCTAAACGTATAATCAATGTTGGGATTGACGACTTTGATAGGATTCTTGATTTTGTAGACTTCGTTAATCAAATCCCAGTAGAAAATTCCGGAGCCGCCGAGCGGGTCTGCGCCGACATTCAAACCGGAATTGATAACGGCGTCCATGTCAATAACTCTGTCCAAAGCTTCGACGTAAGGTTTCATGTAGTCCATAAAGTGGACATTATCCATTTTGACGGCGCGTTCAAAGGGAACACGTTTAACAACTTTGTCGACGCCTTGCTTGATAATTTCGTTAGCGCGATTTTGGATAATCTTAGTAGTTTCCGCGCTAGCGGGACCGCCGGTAGTCGGGTCGTACTTGATTCCGCCGTCTGTTGGCGGGTTATGGGACGGAGTGATAACTATGCCGTCAGCTTGTTTAGCTTCTTTGCGCTCATAGTTGTGGGCAAGGATAATGCGCGAGACAACGGGCGTAGGAACGGGTTTAAAATCTTCCTGGAGAATAATATCGACGCCATTAGCCGCTAAGACTTCGACGCAAGAACGGAGAGCCGGTTCGCTAAGTGCGTGAGTGTCCGCGCCGATGTAGAGTGGTCCTTGAATTTTTTCGGCGGTACGATATTCGTAGACTGCCTGCGCGATTGCAAGGATATGTTGTTCGTTGAAGCTGTGGAGCTTGGAACTGCCTCTGTGTCCGGACGTACCGAACGCGACGCCCTGAGTTTTATTTTCCGGGTCGGGCGCGAGGGTGTAATAGTCGCTAATCAAGGACGGCAGGTTAACAACAGTTTTACTCATAAAGAGTCCTCCTTTAGATAGAAAATTTTATTGACATGCTCAACAAATCGAGCGGAGTTGACAAATTTTATTTCAGCCACGAATAATAGCAAGCAACTCGTCGCGCTTCGTCTCCATTAAAGTTTTATCGCCACGAGCTTCGACGTTTAGCCGGATAAAAGGTTCAGTCTGCGAGCCACGCAGATTAAATCGCCAATCGTCAAAATCAATGCTAAGCCCGTCAATGTGATAGACTTTGCCGCTTGCGCCGTAGATTTTTTCAATCTTCGACATAATCTCCTTGACTTTATCAGTGCTTGCAACTTTGGTATTAATTTCGCCGGAAACGGGATATTTTGCAATCCTGTCCGCCATAAGCTCGGATAAATTCTTGCCGCTCTTGCACAAAAGCTCCAGAACTAAAAGCCAAGGAATCATTCCGCTATCGCAAAGGTAAAAGTCGCGGAAGTAATGATGAGCGGACATTTCGCCACCATAAATCGCATTTTCGGCGCGCATAAGCTCTTTTATGTAAACATGCCCTGAACGACACATAATCGGCGTGCCGCCAAGACTTTCGACAATTTCAATGGTATTCCAAATGGCTCGCGGGTCGTAAATAATCTTCTCGCCGCTATGCTTTTGCAAAAACGCTTCGGCAAGAAAACCAACCATGTAATAGCCTTCGATAAAGCCGCCATTCTCGTCAAATAAAAAGCAACGGTCAAAATCTCCGTCAAAAGCAATCCCGCAAGCCGCGCCGCTCTCAACGACCGCCTTTGAAGTTTCTGCGCGGGCATCTTGGAGCAGAGGATTTGGGACGCCGTTTGGAAAATAACCGTTGGCGTTGTTATGAACTTTGACAATATCGAAAGGCAAAAATTTTTCAAGCTCATTGATAATCGGACCTGCCGAGCCGTTGCCGGTGTTAATGACAACTTTAAGCGGCTTGAGATTTTTAACGTCGACATAGGAAAGGAGACATTTTATATAATCTGGCTGAATATCAATCCGATAAACAGTGCCGGTAGCTTTTCTGAATGACCAATCGCGGCTTTCGTCCTCGACCGCCGCTTTGATTGCAAGCAGACCGGTTTTGGGCGCAATCGGACGGACGCCCTTTCCAACAAATTTCATGCCGTTATATTCTTTCGGATTGTGGGAAGCAGTAATCATAATGCCGCCGTCGAAGTCGTGAAAGCCCGTTGCAAAATAAATCATCTCGGTGCCGCATTGCCCAATGTCGTAAACGTCGCAACCCGCCTCAGTGAGTCCACGTGCTAGCGCGTCGAAAAGCGTTGAGCCGGAAAGGCGAATATCATGACCGACTGCAATTTTCTTTGCGTTGAAAAGTTCTGGAAAAACTCTGCCGACGCGATACGCCAAATCTTGATTAATACTCTCTGGATAAATCCCGCGAATGTCGTACGCGCCGAAACCGGAGGTGTTAATCGCCATTCTACTACACACTCCCTTTTTAAAATCGCTATTTGTAATTTGAATTTTGTATTCTATTCGCGGGAAATTTTTCCTGTTGAATTGGCAGAAAATTTTTAAGGAAATTTTTATGTTCGCCCACAAACAAAAAAGCCCCGTCATGGGGCGGAAAAATGATTTAAGGGGAATACAGGGTGGTTAAATATGGATTCAGGATGGAGCCGATAAGGAGAGGAAATGCTTATTTATTTTTCGGAAATCGTTTGATGAACTCGTCAGCCATTTCGTTAAGAGTGCACCAGCGAACGCCCTCAAATTTATTGATATGGTCGATAAGTTTTTGATGACAGCCGAGACATTTAATTCTGCCGGAAACGTCAGGGTGAATAGTCATTGGGAAAACGGCGAAATCATAATTTTCGTACACGTAATCGAATGAATCAGCCCACATATCAAAAATATCGTGCGGATTATAGAAACCGAAGCTATTCGGCGATTTTTTCATGAACATAAGCGGCGGAATGTCATCTAAATCCCAGTTAGCAGGAATTTCGACAAGGTCAGTTTCTTCACCGCGAATAAGCGGTTTCATCCAGGTTGAAGCGGGCTTAGAGTAATCGATTTTGCTCCACGTGTCACCGATTCGAACGTAATAGGGCATGCAATCATGATGCATAAGCGAATGGTCGTATTTAATGCCATATTTCTTGAGGAGTTTATCAGTTACGTTAGAAAATTCCCACCACGGAGCGACATAACCTGTAGGCGGCTTGCCGGTGAGCGCGGTAATAAGTTCGATACTCTTGACGAGAATATCTTCTTCCTGTTGAGGCGTCATAGCAAGCGGGTTTTCATGGGAATAGCCGTGTGCGCCGATTTCGTGCCCGTCGTCAACAATCATTTTCATTTGTTCAGGGAAAGTTTCGATAGAATGACCAGGCGCAAACCAGGTAACTTTGATATTATTCTTTTTGAACAGCTTGAGGAGGCGGGGAATGCCGACTTCGCCCGCGAACAGCCCGCGAGAAATGTCATCGGGGGAATCTTCGCCGCCGTAGGAGCCGAGCCAACCAGCGACAGCGTCAATGTCGACGCCATAGCCAACAAGAATTTCTTTCTTAGCCATTTTAATGCCCTCCTAAAAGTTTTGTGCGTATGTAGTAAAGCTTGATTAAAAATTTTTGTTACGAAGTTTCCAGTTAAGGTCGCGGAGATAGGGTAAAGTACTCCGCATTTTTTTTATTTCGGACAAATCAATTTCTGCAAGAACGATTTTTTCTTCATCGACGTCCGCCGCCGCTAAAATTTCGACATTGGGCGCGACGATTCTGCTCAGACCTCCGAAAATCGAATCAGAATCTTGTCCGCAACGATTACAAGCGATAACGAAGGCGCCATTTTCAAGTGCGCGACTTTTCGAGGCAATTTCCCACGCATAATCGCGAGCTTTGCCGAATGCGGAAGGATAAATGAGAATATCCGCGCCCTTTTGAGCTTGAATCCGCGCAGGTTCAGGAAAACCGATTTCGTAGCAGATGAGAAGCCCGACGGTAGCGAAAGGCAATTTGAAAACTTCGATTGAATTGCCTTTGCCAAAGCGGGTTTTTTCTTTGTCCCAAAGGTGCATCTTGCGTTGATTACCGATTAAGCCTTCTACGCCGACGATTATCGCTGTGTCATAAATAATTTTATCCTCTCCCTTCTCAAGAACTGCCGCCGCGATATAGACGTTGAATTTTTCGGCGAGCCGTTGCAAATAATTTGTAGTGTGTCCTGGAATTTCTTCAGCTAAGTCGTTGTCTTTGAGTTCGACGCGATATCCGGTGCTGAAAAGTTCGGGCAGGACGATTAGTTTTGCGCCATGCGACGCGGCTTTGGCAATCAGGCTCGTGGCATGAGCGAGATTTTTTTCCTTATCGTAAGGAGTGCAGTCCATTTGCACGGACGCTGCGATAAATTTGTTCGCCATTTTATTCGCCTCTTTTCCTTTATGCCTTCGCCCTTATAAAAAGCAAGTTCTATGCCAAGTCGCTTTGAAAGCGACGGAACAGTTGACGCGATTTGCCACCCGATAATTTTAATGTTATCGCCGCGCCGCTACGCTCCGCTAGCTTCTTTTTTTATGCAGTTATCCATATCCGATTATGCAACGCCGAATAATCATTTTTTGCTAAGCTTGCGACTAACTGTGCTTTGATTGACGCCGAGAACTTCAGCAATAGCGGTTGTGGTTTTATATTTCTTCCGCGCCATAGCCAAAAGTTTTTCCTCTAAAATTCTCTGCGCGTCTTTAAGCGGAATAATTTCGCTGACGTGAATAACTTCGCCGCGTTCTTTAGCGATAACTTCGGGCAGGCTCTCGACTTCGATTAGCGATTGCGGCGACAAGACAACCATACGTTCGACGGCGTGTTGAAGTTCGCGAACATTGCCGTCCCAAGAGTAGCGAAAAAATGCGTCCATAACTTCCGGCGAAAATTTGCAGTCAAGATTGTACTTGCGATTATATTTCTCTAGAAACGCCAGCGATAACGGCAAAATATCATCGCGCCTTTCGCGCAACGGCGGAATGCAAATTTGTACGACGTTCAGCCGGTAATATAAATCTTTGCGGAAATTGCCGCACTCAATCTCCTCCAAAAGATTTTTATTCGTCGCCGCAATGATTCTAACGTCAAGCGTTTTTGTCTTAGTGCCGCCCACGCGCATAAATTCTTTTTCCTGAAGGACACGCAGAAATTTAGCCTGCATGTTGATTGGAATTTCGCTAATCTCGTCAAGAAAAAGCGTCCCATGATTAGCCAGCTCGAAAAGTCCGGGCTTGCCGTTGCGTTCGGCTCCGGTGAAGGCTCCGCGCTCATAGCCGAAAAGTTCCGATTCAAACAGCGTCGGCGGTATCGCGCTACAATTTATTTTTATGTAAGGCTTATCTGCGCGGCGGCTCTTAGTCGCGATAAGGTTCGCTAAAACTTCCTTGCCAACGCCCGATTCGCCCGTTATCAAAACTGCAACGTCGGTTTCGCTGACTTTCATAGCGCGTTCAAAAACTTTCTGCATTTCGGGGCTTGCCGCAATGAACGAAGTATTTTCCTTTGCCATACGACTTAGCGCGAGTTCGCGTTTGTAGCCGTCAAGTAAAAGCCGCGTATCTTCCAATTCTTTCGACAAGCCGCTTTCATTTTGGATTATGCGCGAAGTGTTTATGACGCGAATAATTTTGCCCGCCTCGTTTTGAATAGGCGTGCCCATGACCAAAAGTTTTTTACCGGTGGCGGTCGTCTGAATTGCCTGCACGCGCCGTTTACTTTCCAGAACCATGCGCGTTATCGACGGATAATAAATTTTCTCGCGTTCCAAATCATAAACGCTCTTGCCGACAAGAAATTTCGCGTCGACGCCCCAAATAGAATTCGCCGCCGAACTTACTTCCAAAGTAATGCCGTCGCCGTCGGAAGCGTAAATAACATCCCAATTCGTTTCAAAAAGTTTGTGAATATCTTCAGCAATGTTGCTGTAGTTAAGCTCCATATAACCCACCGAACCCGCGCCGTAATTGTGGAAACGCATTTCCAACGCGCCATTTATGCCCCGCTCCGAAAAAATATTGCTAAGGACGACCAAATCATCATTCTCGCGGAAAATTAATTTGGTTTCAGTCGAATAGCTAAGAGCGTTGACGAGTTGTTGACTGTTTGAAAATTTACGAATGTTCTTGCCCAAAATTTTATCGGGCGGTACGCCTTTAGCGTCACAGTAGTCGCGATTAGCCTTGAGAATTTTGCCCACCTTATCAATAACGACCAGTTCGCAGGGCAATGCGTCCATCAATATTTGCTCCGTCATTTTCAACCACTCCTTGTGTAAAAAATATTAAGCCTCCTCATTTTTAGCCAGTAGCCGCGCAGATTTATCAGAAATGATTCCTAAGAAAATGCCGCAGGCTAATCCGATTGCTGTAATTTCGGGCGAATCGCCGAGCGCGTTGACTGCGTAGAAAGTTGCATTGCCAATGAAAGTTCCAGGAATAAAGCTCAAAATTTCAAGGTGCGCTTGCCAACACATAATCGCCGCGAAAATTATCGTGAAGAAATAATACGGCACATCGGGGAAAATTCCGCAAAGCGTCAACGTCAAAATTCCCCAAATAACGCCGCTAAGATTTGAACATAAACCCAGCTTGACGCCTTTGACGCCGCCGCCCGCCGCAAAATAAGTTGCCCAGCCTAAAAAGCCCGCGAAACTTATCAGCTGAAAAGAATCCGCCGCAAAACACCACGCGCCCGCTAAAATTCCTACCGTCAAGCCGACCGATATTAAATAAGTCATAGTTATCGCCTCCTGCCCTTTTAAAAAGCAATTCGCGTGCCAAATTCTTCGCCAATGAATTTTTCCAATGCGCAGGGAAATATTCTTACGTGTAGAAAAACTTTTGCGAAGAGGTGTTTATTATGGGTAAATTTTTTTGGCAATTAGCAACGACGTTGACTATTTTATCGACATTGCTTTTTGCGACAGTAAGTCACGCTGAAATTCAAACTTACACGGGCGAAGGCATTTACATCATGAGCGAGGGCGAAAATCTTGGTGTTGCAAAGGAACGAGCTAAAGCTAATGCCATGCGTAACGCTTGTGAACAGGCAGGCGTTTACGTTGAAAGCCGAACTGAAGTCCGTAATTTACAAGTTGATAAAGACGAAATTATCACGATGACCAGCAACATTTTGCAGTTGATCGAAGAGCCGCATTTCTATCCGCTTGAGGAAGTCGATAATCTCGAAGGCATTAAAATTCGTGTGACTGTTAAGGCTAAAATCGATGACACCGACATAAACCGTTGGCTCAATAAAGGCTCGCGGGAAAAAGCCGAACTTGTAGCGCAAAATGAGGCTTTGCGCAAAGCAAATGAAGAACAAGAACGCCAAATCACCGAATTGAAACGCCAACTCGCTAAATCAACTACAAAAGAAGATAAAGAACAAATCACGCAGAAATTTGCTAACGCTGATAAAAAATTCCTATCAAATCAAAAATTTGAAGAAGCGCAAAGATTTTATGACAAAGGAGATTATGAATCAGTAATTAGAGTTTGCACAGAGGCGATTGAGCTCAATCATTATAATCCATTGCCTTACAGCTTACGTAGCCTTGCTTATTTAAATCTTAATAAAGATGAAGAATTTTATGCCGATTCGGATAAATTTAAGGAACTTTTTCCATATTTTGATGCGGAAATTTACAAAGCGCGTGGTGATGATTATATTCAATCAGGACAATATGAGCGAGCGATTCAGAATTACAGCAAAGCTTTAGAACTTAATCCGAACGATGCAGAGTTTTATAAAAGTCGCGGTATCGCTTATATTAACTTTGGAGTACATTATTTGACAACTAAGGATTATGGGCGTTCACTTACAAATTATGAGCTAGCAATTCAAGATTTTAACAAAGCCATCAATCTCAACCAAAATGATGCTATGACCTGGTGTGGACTTGGCACTGCATGTTCAGCACTAGGACAATATGAGCAAGCCATTATAGATTTCAATAGAGCCTTGAAAATTGACCCTAAATTTTCAGATGCGTACTTTAAGCGCGGCATGATTTACGTCTTAAAAGGAAATTTTGAGTTAGCGATTGCAGATATGACAAAACTTATTGAACTCGACCCCAATAATAGTATGTATTGGCAATTTCGCGGAGGACTTTACCAAAAACTCGGTTACAATACGAAAGCTCAAGCAGATTTTGCAAAAGCTAAGCAGCTCGGATATAATGGCTAACAAAAATTTCATTGTCAAAGGGCGCGATTTATGATTTAATAAACGCACCAAAAATTTTAGGGAGTGAGCATTATGAACTTGAAGGAAGCGTTTCAAGCACAAAATAAAATCGAACGGCTTTTCGACTTCGTGTCGGGCTATCTTGATGACGAGAAAAATTTAATCAGCACGACCGAAAAACATTTCCGCTCCAAAGCGGCGGAAGGTCAGCAGGATGAGAAAATTGAAATCGTCGTCGACAACAAATTTCCGCCCGATAAGGTTATCGACTTTTTGCTTATGTTGATTGACGAGCGCGAAAAACTTGCAAAGGCAATTCACAACGCGAAAGCCTCTATGAAATTCGATTTGGATAGCGCGGTTGACGTAAATAAAAAACGCCCCTCCGCCGCCGAAACTTTGCGCCAGCTCCGCAACTTCAAAAGTTCAAGCCAGTTGGAAAAAAATGGCGGCGTCGGCTACGTCTTCAACAAGGAAGGCAACCAGACAACTTATCGCTACGACATTGAGCGCGTCAAAACTATCGACTACGACCGCAACCGCGTTCGCGAGCTTATTAAGAAAATCCAGAAGGAAGCTAACAAAGTTTCTAACGAAATTGACGCCGCGCTTATCTCCACGACCGTTAAATATAAATTGCCCTTCGACATGAACGCCGGAGATTTCGAAATTATCGAAGAATTTGTAAGCAAGTAAAATTTTTGTCTGAGGTCTCGGCAGAGGGCAAAGGTTTCGAGCAGAGTCGGTTCAGGTGCAGATGAACTGAGAGGCTGCACAAAAATTGATAGCTAATGCAAAAGCTTATTTGAAAACTCCGGCGTCAAGCTAAACGTTCGTTCGCAAGCTCGACAATCGCAAAGTCTTTAACTCGTCAACGCGCCCTTTCCGCAAATCTAAAACACGCCTCCACAGGAAATTGAAAAAATCCTGGTTCGTTGAGTCGCCTTCGGGCGGCAAATAGACAACGCCGAAATTTTTTGCCTTCCGCCGAGACCTTAGACGCTACGAAAAATTTTTAAAGACAGGAAGTGATTTCATGGACGCACTAATTTTATCGCGCTTGCAGTTTGCAATAACTACAATTTATCATTTTTTATTCGTGCCCGTGACGCTGGGCTTATCAATCTTCGTCGCGCTACTTGAAACGTGGTACATAAACAGCGGCAGTTACGAAGAGCGCGTTAAGCTCAAAAAGCTAGTAAAATTTTTCGGGACAATCTTCCTGATAAATTTCGCAATGGGCGTCGTAACAGGTATCGTGCAAGAATTCCATTTCGGAATGAACTGGTCGGAGTATGCGCGATTCATGGGCGACATTTTCGGCGCACCGCTTGCGCTGGAGGCTTTAACGGCATTTTTCATTGAGTCGACATTTATTGGACTGTGGATTTTCGGTTGGGACAAGCTAAGCGAAAAAATGCATTGCCTTTGCATTTGGATTGTCGCTTTCGGTAGTAACCTTTCGGCGTTCTGGATTTTAGTCGCTAACTCGTTCATGCAACACCCTGTTGGCTACGCGATTGAAAACGGACGCGCCGTTATGACAGATTTTATTGAACTCGTCACCAATCCTTATGTTTTCGGCGAATACTCGCACACATTTTTTGCGGGCATAACGACGGGCGGCTTTTTAGTTATTGTCGTTAGCGCGTGGAAAATTGCAACTGATGATGAGTCGCGTGAAATGTTTGTTCGGACGCTTCGCCGCGCAGTTTTGTACACAATGCTTGGTACTTTAGGCGTTATGGGTTCTGGGCACATGCACGCGCAATATTTAGCGGAAGCTAATCCTATGAAGCTTGCGTCGTTCGAGGCGTTATGGGAAACGGAAGACCCCGCACCGTTCGCGGTCGTCGCAGATATTAATCAAGAGGAACGCCGCAACGATTCAGAAATTTTAATCCCGAAAATGTTTACGTTTATGGTTCATAATTCGTTTAGCGGAGAAGTCAAAGGCATTAACGATTTGCAAAAAGAAGCGGTCGAAAAATACGGTAGCGGCTATTACATTCCAAACGACGTGCGCGGCATGTTTTGGAGTTTCCGCGCTATGGTCGGGACGGGCGGCTTGTTATTGTTTATCGTCTTCGTGACGGGTTGCCTTGCATTTTTCAAGCGCGATGAAATCAGAGATTATCGTTGCTGTTTAAAATTAATGCCGCTGTTATTACCGTTGCCATTTATCGCGAACTCGGCGGGCTGGTACATAGCTGAAGCCGGGCGTCAACCGTGGATAGTAGTTGGCTTGCAGAAAACAGCGGTAGCAGTCAGCCCGAATTTATCGGCGGGCGAAGTTTGGATAACTTTAATCGGATTCACAGCGATTTATTTGTTCTTAGCAGTCTTAGCAGTCTTCGCGGCGGTCATGTTCATTCGCAAAACTAAAATCACTTCTGAGGAGTGATTAACATGACTGAAGACGAAAAAAGAATTACCAACGTTGAAAAGCGCGTTGATAATCTCGAAACGACTTTTAAAATGTTTATGCAAGAAATGCGTGACTTCAAAACCGAAATGCGCCAGCAAAATCAAATGAGAGCAGAAGAGATTCGCGAACTTCGGCAAGATATGAAAACTATGCAAGCCAATCTTGACGCGAAAATTGACGGCATGGGAAAGCATGTCAGAAATTTATCCGTTGCGGCGATGGCGGCGGTCGGTGGTATGTTTGTTGCTGTAGGCGTAATGGTCGGCACAATGATTTACACACTCTTAAAACACTGAAAGGGAGTGAGAATTATGGACTTAAATATCATCTGGTTTATTTTGATAACGGTGCTTTTCACGGGCTTTTTTATCCTTGAGGGCTTTGATTATGGCGTTGGCATGATGATGTTGGGGCGTCCGAAAAATGAACGTGCGCAATTTGTCCGCGCAATCGGTCCGGTATGGGACGGCAACGAAGTTTGGATGATAACGGCGGGCGGCGCGACTTTTGCGGCATTCCCGCACGTTTACGCAACGATGTTCAGCACATTTTATCTTGCGTTATTTTTAATGTTGCTTGCGCTTATCATGCGCGGCGTTGCATTTGAACTGCGCGGAAAACTTCAATATTCCGACTGGATAAATTTTTGGGACTTCGGAATTATATTCGGAAGTTTCGTACCCGCGCTGTTATGGGGTGTAGCGGTTGTCAATCTCCTACGCGGCTTGCCGATAGATTATCAAATGCATTACGTTGGAAACTTTCTTAACCTGCTGAACCCGTGCGCAATTATGGGCGGAATTTTCTTTGTATTGCTATTCGCTTTTCACGGCGCGAACTTTTTAGCACTCAAAATCGCGGACAGAGGACTTGTTCAGGAGTTGCAGAAAAAAAGCGTCTGTCTTGGACTGTTGACGCTTTTTGCTTACGTTTTATTCGCGGGAGTTGCCGCCGCTGAAACTGATATTCTTGCAAAGCTCGGCACAGTCGTTTTTTTGGGCTTATCAATCGCGGCAATTATCGCCGGTTGCGCCGGAGCTTATGCGGGCAAGGCTTGCAAGGCTTTTATCTCGTCGACGCTCGCTATTGCCTGTTTGACTATCGCATTTTTTAACGCACTCTTCCCAAGAATCATGGTTTCTAGCATTTCGCCCGATTTTAGCTTGAACATTTACAACGCCGCCTCGACGCCCCATACACTATTCCTTATGACGATTGCGGCTGTTATCTTCGTCCCGATTGTCCTTGTTTATCAAGCATGGACTTATAAAACTTTTAAAGACCGCGTGACGCCCGCCGATGTTCATTACCATTGAAAATTATTCAACCATATAAAAAGCCGTCTCGAAAAAATGAGGCGGTTTTTTCTTGCATGAAGTCAACTCGAATATTTATAATTAATTCAAAAAGTTTTGGAGGAATTGTTATGGACATTTCGCGCAGAAAATTTTTAGCTTTAGCGGGTGCGACAGGGCTTTTCCTTTCGTTCGGGAAAGTTCATGCCGCGTCTAATGAAAAAATTCTCGTCGTCTACTATTCGCGAACCGGCGAAGAATACGGGCTTGGAAATATCACCAAAGGCAATACGGCTATCGTTGCGGAGATTATCGCGCAGAAAACCGGCGGCGAACTTTTCGAGATTAAACCCGCCACGCCTTACCCCGACAGCTACGAAGAATGCAAGACTGTCGCTAGCCGCGAAAAAGCGACTAAGGCGCGTCCGCCGTTCGTCGGGAGTGTCGACGTTGCCAACTATGATTTAATTTTCGTCGGCTATCCTATCTGGTATGGCGACGCCCCGCAGATTGTTTACACTTTCCTTGAGGGCAACGACTTCAGCGGCAAAAAAATTGTTCCGTTCTGCACTCACGGCGGTAGCGGACTTTCTAGCACTGACCAAAATATTTCGCTCACTTGTCCGACCGCACAGATTTTGCAGGGCTTTGCAATTCAAGGCAAAACCGCGCAGAAAGATTTTTCTAAGACTGAATCGCTTGTCGAAGAAAATCTCAAGCGTCTCAACTTGATTTAAGGAGGAATTGTAATGGAAATCACAAGACGCGACCTTTTCAAAATGGCGGGCGTTGCGGCACTGGGCGCGGCAATCGGTCAATTTAACGTCACGGAGGCGGCAAGCAAAAAAGTTATAAAGCTCAACGCGGCTCCCGTCGTCGGCAGTAAAAACGTCACGGGACAAAAATTTTCGGGTACGGCGGCAAAAGTTTTCTTCACTGATAAAATCGACGCGCCGCACCTTATCAAACTTTACAGCATGATTAACGGCGAAATTTATGGCAGAGTTGGAATTAAACTTCATACCGGTGAACCGCATGGACCAAACATTTTGCCGCGCGATATGGTTAGAGCTTTTCAAGCGCAAGTTCCCAATTCGGCTATCATTGAGACCAACACGCTTTACGGCGGCGCACGCTACGAAACGGCAGGTCACCGCGAAACTTTGATGACTAACGGCTGGGATTTTTGCGAAGTCGACATTATGGACGAAAACGGCGGCGTCAATTTGCCCGTGCGCGGTGGCAAGCATTTGCAGGAAGTCACTATGGGGAAAAATCTCGTCAACTATGATTCAATCATCGTGCTGACGCATTTTAAAGGGCACGCAATGGGCGGCTTCGGCGGCAGTTTGAAAAATATCGCAATCGGTATGGCAAGCGGGCACGTCGGAAAAGTTCAAGTTCATGGCTATAACAAAACTGAAATGCCGCCGCCTGGTCCGTACTGGTTTGACGGCGAATCAATGCCGCTTAAAGAATATTTCATGGAGCGCATGGCGGATAGCGGCAAAGCAACTTGCGATTATTTCGGCAAGCACATTGTTTTTATAAACGTTATGCGCCGGCTTAGTGTCGATTGCGACTGCGCGGGAACTTCTGCCGCTGAACCGACTATGAAAGACGTTGGAATTTTGGCGTCGACTGATATTCTTGCGATTGACCAAGCATGTTGCGATTTAGTTTACACCGCGCCCGATTCAAAGGATTTACGCGAGCGCATTGAAAGCCGGAGCGGTTTGCGCCAACTTTCCGCTATGGCTGAACTTAAAATGGGCAATCCACAATACGAATTGATTAACGTCGACTAAAAAGTTTCGCTTGAAAATTTTTTGTGATATACTCTCCGCAATAAAATTTGAGGGGAGTATATTTTTTTGACTAATAACAATCCGCCTAAAACCAGACGTTCTTTCCGCGTCATTTTCAAAATTATAAAGTACGGTCTCGCGATGATTTTGACTTTTCTAATTTCGTTCGCGGTGACTTTGGCGATAAAAACCAATGACTCCGGCAGTTATCTAAACTTCTCGGAAGAGGCAGAAGACAACGCGCAAGTCGGCAGTCAGCCCGAAATTAAAACGCTTTTCGATGAGCAAAATAATCGCCCTTTCGACCCTGCAAAATATTCTACTGAATCCGTCGTCGAAAGTTCGCAGGAAGAAATTCCGCGCAGGGAAGAAGAAAAACTCGGCGTCCTCGCCACTCTCGACAGAATGACTTCGATTAAGCCCGCCGTCGACGAGAAAATTAAAACTATTCCGCACTACACGACGATTGATAAAATGCCTAAACTTTTATTGCAAGCGGTCGTTTCGGTTGAGGACACGCGCTTTTATAATCACAAAGGCTTTGATATTTTCGGCATTGCCCGCGCTGTACTCGTCAACGTTGAGGCGGGCGAAATTAAAGAGGGCGCGTCGACCATTACTCAGCAGACCGTTAAAAATCTTTTCCTGACAAGCGACCAAACTTTCACGCGCAAGGCGGAAGAACTTATCCTTTCTATGAACATGGAAAAAGATTTCGACAAAGATAAAATCCTTGAAATTTATTTGAACTCGATATATTTCGGCTCGAATTTTTATGGGATATACGACGCCGCGCAGGGCTACTTCGGCAAGGAACCTAATGACTTGACTATTGCTGAATGCGCTATGCTCGCCGGACTTCCCAACGCGCCCAGTATTTATTCGCCCTACGTCGATTTTCATTTGGCTAAGGAAAGACAACTTGTCGTTATAAACGCTATGGAAAAAGCCGGAGCCATTTCTAAGAGCGAAGCCGAAAGTGCCCGCATTGAGGAAATTATTCTAGCGCATTAAACATTCATTAGAAATTTACTATAGACCTTGATAAATTTTGCTTAGGCTGTTATAGTTACTTATATAAAATTTTTATAAAAGGAGTGAATATCTATGGGGACTTGGACTAAGGACGATGGCTATGACATTTACAGTGAGGATGGCAAAACAACTTTATTCGAGTTTAAGGGTCTGTACTGGTCAAGAGAAATTGTAACAACGAGTGCTAAAAATAACGTTTCTGAAAAGGTGTCATGTAATCGTTGAAAGAATGAGGGCGAACATGATTGTAAAAAATATACGCAAATTCTTCTACCGATTTGTATAATTGCTCCTTG
>ODAI010205085.1_pt1 | contig 29366 bp, 19 predicted proteins | sample 1539321 | NCBI WGS metagenome assembly ODAI01 (sample SAMN02144231, study PRJEB22623) | gut metagenome | biome: sheep rumen | host: Ovis aries | place: New Zealand
AAAATGGCACGCCGAACCGCTGGAAGATCGAGAACAGCTGGAGCGATGAGCGGGGCGAGAAGGGTTATTATGTGATGAATGCCGGCTGGTTTGACAAGTATGTCTACCAGGCGGTCATCGAGAAGAGCTATTTGAATGAGAAGCAGCTTGCTGCTCTTCATACGGAACCGCTGCACTTTATGCCGTGGGACCCGATGGGGACGCTGGCTGAGTGACGCGTCTCATAGAACAATAAAGAGGGTTTGCCGTGCATACGGCAAACCCTCTTTATTGCTCTCAAGTCGAAAGCATAACTCTCATAGTGGCTCGACACTATAGTCGTGAACCGAAATACTACTCCCATGTGAAAGCTTTATATTAATTGTGCAAGCCGAAGAGACATTTATATCGAATGTAGAAGACACACTCGAATCATCTCCATTAATAAATATGAATTCGTTAATACCTTCTTTCAAATAGCATGTTTCACTGCGAGTCCCCCCATTCCTAACGAAACCAACATATTTATTATCTATGTAAACATCTATATCATACTTGTCAAATAACAAATTATTATCTGAACTTATCATCAGGTTAACAGAATAATACCTGGCACATGTTAAAACAATCTCACTATCAGTGTCTTCCCAACTACCCGGTATTGCGCTTTGTTTTTCAACCATCCAATGGCGATCAGATATGTCATCTTTATCCATGCCTTTTAAGGAGACTTTATTAAAACCGGCCTTACTCAACTCATTTAAGGAATCCTGAACAGTAAGCCCAATGACATTAATCATTTCAGTCTTATCGCGGTAGATATCCACCTTCTTAGTCGATAAATCTTTCAAAAAAAATCCACAGAGATATGCAACAAAAACTGAAATTAACAATGCTGGTAGAAAAATCTTTTTGTTCATGCCGCACCTCTTCAATTTACTTCAATCGGTTAACTTCTTTTCCGTCACATCTTCCGTTTCATCCAATGTCGTATCATCAAATCATTCCTGGTACTCATAAACTTTGTCATAGTTGATAAGAATAAATCCGTTTGGTGAAGTATCAACGAATGAAAAACGTAATCGTACGTTTTCTGGATACTCCTGAACAATATGATTGTATTCTCTTATCACTTCACTCCATTCCAACGTAATATCAGAGTACTCTACCCAAGCGCTCGCGATATGCGGATCAACCGCATAGCTGCCATCGGAAAATATAACCTTACAATCATATAGTATGTTGTTTTGCGGGTCATAATTTACCTGAAGAGATCTGATATTTTCAAATAGCTGCCCGGCAGACGATGAGCCTTCTATATGTATAAAATTATTGACCTGACTATTATTAGCCAGTTCAACATATGGATAATAACTATTTTTCGGCCAGTCTCTGAGTACCAATCGGCCTTTTTCAAAATCAACTGAATAGCAAAGGAAATTTGCAATTCTGATTCCTTCAGATTCGTCAATATCTTTCATGCATGGAAATACAAAAAGTTTTCCGAACATCAATTCAAAAGATCCTATACATGTATACACTTTACCCAAACGGTCAACAAAATCCAGAGTTATTGTGTTATCTCCGTTATATCCTTTAGTTTCAACCCGAGTAGGTAATGACGAAACATCATACTCCAAGTTATTAAACATCATCGTTCTGTATTCTGCTGTACCTCTCGGGGTTTCCTCCTCCAAAAGTTCAAATTCCCCATTAATATATCGTCGACCATGCAGAGTATGATTATAGGTATATATCAAAAAAACACAGATAGCTATAATAGCCAAAGCAGGTAAGGCTTTCAGGGAATAAATCAGAATTTTTCGTCGTGAGATTTTGTTAATATAAACTTTCCTGGCGCTTTTGGATTTATCGGTTTTGCCTTTTACATCAGGATTACCACTCTCTTCCGGATTTTTTTGTTCAGACTCTTCTATGCGGCTAATTTCTTCATATTCAGCATCATAATCAAAATTCGGCTGTTCACTTGGTGGTTTTCTCTCTGATATTTCACCATTTTCAGCAGTATGCACGCCATATGATTGCTTTGTCTGTTCTTTCAATGGATAATCCGTTGTTTGAACTTTGACTATACCATTTGACTTTCCATCATTAAACGGTATTATTGTAAATTCGTCGTGGGTGCTCATTACTACTTCTCCTGATTAAATATTGATATATTCTATAATAATCTGCCTATTATTATGCCAGTCTTGTCCCTCATATTCCAATGACCTGATTTTTTTACTGCATTTTTTAATAGACAGCTCTACTTCGCCGCAACCCAAGGTTTAATAATATACGCCGTGCTCTTTCTGCCATTCATTCAGCTTTTCTATATTCTGAACCTCATACTCATTCATATACTTTGTCTGTAACGTCCACCAGCTATCAGAAGGGCATTTTTTTTGAACCTGTGCATACCAGTCGAGTGCCTCAAAACGCTCTTTTGCTGCGCCGGACGTCTCCGTAGTATAGCCAAACGTATATCCATATCTGGCAAATATTTCATTTATTGCCAGCTGTGATCTGTCATGCATAGTCTGGGCGTCTTCTGATTCAAGAGCTGCCAGATCCTCATCAGTAAGAATTGCTTTACTGCTGTAAGGAAAAATAAAGTCTTCAACAGGTGCCTTAACTCCTCCGTATATTTCTATAGTTTCTTTTTCATCCGCCTTTGGCTGAACTGGTTCTGACGGTATTTTCGCATCTCCATTCAATAAACCTCCTGCAAGGCTATCTGCAGGTGTGCTTTCAGACGCATCCTCAATTGTACTCTCTACAGTTTCTGAATGTGCGTTTGCAATATCAGTTTCGGCAACAATACTATGTTTCAGAAAACTGACGAGAAGTAAAAAAATAGCACCGAGAAAAAATGCTATCATTAATGAAGCGGCTCCGATGGCAGATATCCCCTTGCGTATGCCCGGTTTTTTATTTTGCAAATCAGCGGATGATTGTTGGCCAGATACATTAACATATTCGCTTTCCGCGGGAGGCATAGCCTCTACGATAGATATATTATTCTCATCGTGGCCATTAATATCTGAACTGCTGTCAAAACCATCCGTCTTTAATGATGTGCCGCAATACGGGCAAAGTTCTACCCCATCAAAGTTATCCTTGCCGCATTTAGGACAGACCATTTTATCACCTCCTATAACAATATTGACAACCGCAGCCAAAACCGCGATTGTCAATAAATGTCTTAAGAACCTCTTACCTCATCACCGTATTGCCATTTTATATAGCCTTGATATGTATTACTTCCGTCACCCTCGTTGTAAGCCTCTATATACTCGACATAAAACCATGATTCCTCCAGTTCGTCAAGAACTGAGACTTTTTCTCCACTGGGAATCGTTGTAAGGATATTATCAACATTTTTATTGGGTTCTGCTCGCAGATTGCGTTCTTCCCCAAGGATGATCTCCCTCCGAGGTGTGCCACTTTCATTGCCAGTCGGTAAGGACTCTCCCTGTCCTGTCTCTTCCACAGGTTGCGATTGACTGTTATCGACGGACGAATTTGTGCCTGATTCTGACTCTGTCTCGGCTGACGACTGATTGTGATCACTAAGAGACTCAGTTGCTTTTTCATTACGATTAGCAGCAGATGTCTCTATACTGTTCTGTTCTGCCCCGGCCAGTTCTTCCTGCGTTTTCTGATTATTATTAACCGGAGACGGCCTGTTAAACCAAAGAGCAGCACAAATAATCGTAATTACAATGCCATAAATAGCAAGGCATCGCGAAAAAGCATTCGGCAGGATCTTCTCCGTCAAACCGCCGGCATCTTTGTCCTTATTCTTATCTGCATTCTTCTTTCCGGTGCCTTGTTCAGGTGTTTCTTTCTGCGGTCCTTCCGCCGGCTCGTCTGGCTGGTTTGCTTGCCGAATCAATTTTTCTAATTCTGATCTTCTGTAATTAAACAGGGCAGATAAATAATTGATCCTGAACTCTTTGATCTCATCCTTCCACCCGTCCAGAATCTTTTTGAATGTATCATCGCTTTCAAATTCTTCATATACAGGCTTGATTAAGCATTTAGCAATGGTCTCCTGTGTAAGGCAGCGACCATCATTCGGATCATCCTGATAATACTGTGCAAGACCGTAAACATATGTAAGAAGATTGATTTTGATATCTACAGAATTCTCTCTGTTCTTTATAATACTCTGCACAAACCTTTCATAATATGTTTCCTGCCTTTTAGATCCTTCAGATCCACTATTACAAAGAAGATTTAAACCGTTTTCTAAGCGGCGGACAAATTCATTGTAGGCTTTCGGACGGCTTTCTTTATCCTGCCTCGCCCAAAAAAATTCCTCGACAACGACCATTGGATACATATACAGGAAGATATCTGTATCCATGTACTTATCTTTATCTTTCTTATCGTCGAGTCGGACCGTATCTTTGTCTACGTTACTGAACTTTTTCAGATATTTGCCCCAAAAGTCATCGTCAAAATGCTTATGAATGTTTGTAAAGGCATACTTATTCTCCGGTGTGTCAAGCGTCTCCACACATGAAATAAAAAAAACCTCGTTATTACTTTCCAAAGCCGCCTTGAGCTGATTTATACTTGTATCTATGTCACTCACTGTAATCACCCCTCTTCCTGAATCACTCTGATCATTTCTTTCATCTCATAATCCGAATCATCATACCAGTTCACAGAATGGAGTCTGAACACTTTCCATCCTTTACTTTTCAATACTTCCGGCATAATAATTTCGCTGTCCTTTACATGATACAAAGAAGCGTCAAAACGGTCAAGAATAACTCCAAGCGCATATTGGCCGGGATTCTTTTTTGAGACTACGGCGATGTCAATTTTGCATCGGCTGCTTCCGATGTTGGTGTGTACTTTATATCCAAGTTTTTCAAACCTTGATGCAACAGAAGCGAGAATCCCTTCGCCGCGAACATCTTTGTCAGCATTGCGTCTGCCTTCTTTGAAATCACCTCTGGCAAATGCCAGAAAATCACGAAGATCCTTTACCCCCTTAGCTGTTGCATCGACAAGCATCTCAGGCTCGAGGCTGGTTATGACATACATCTTTTTTCTCGCCCTGCTCGTCATGACATTGACGCGATTTTCGCCTCCGTCAAAGCTGAACACTCCAATACCGCCCGGCAGTCGGCTGTTTCTGTCCGGCCCGTAGGTCACGGAAAGGACTACATGGTCCCATTCCCTACCCTGACAGCTCTCAAGATTTACAACAGAGATTCTATCATCTATCCAGGCTCCAAGTGCACTGTCATTCACAGCCTCTTTAAGGATGCATTTCCGGATCAGCATCATCTGTGAATAATTAGCCGCAATGACTCCGATTGTATCCTTTGTTACATTTTTATAAGATTGCACAATATCCCTTACAGTTTTGACGACCTTCTCTGCTTCCGGCACATTGACCTTCTTACCGCCGCGGTCATACTGACTGTTTTCAACAAAGATATAGTCAATACTCTTCTCGATCATATTCGGTGACGGGAACGTAACAATATCATTATTGTAGTATCTGCTATTTGAAAACTCAATTAGCTGCTCAGATTCACTGCGGTAATGGAATTTCAGGATCCGCTTTGGCATATTAGCCTTTACCGCGCTTTCCATAATTGATTCGGCCGGCAGCATCTCTCCGTCCTCTTCATAGTTTTTCTGAAAGAACTGACTTGGCATAAGCTGATGATCATCCCCGAAAATGCAAATCTTACGCGCATGGGATATCGGATACAAGACTCTGTATGCCGGTGTTTGAGAACCTTCGTCAATCAGGACCATGTCAAAATCCGGAAAACCGGTCGGAATATGCTCTGAAACAGCTCCGGGCGTCATCATAATGAAAGGATATCTTTCTGTGATCGCATGAGGAACCGTCTCAAAAATATTGCGAATGGTAATTTTAGGCCGCCTGCCGCTGTAAGCATAGCCCTCGAGTTTTCCCACTTCTTCGCAGACCAACGCATTCTTTTTTTCATCAAGAATTCTGGTAATGACGTCTGTCTGAAGCTGCTCAACATACTTTCTGCGGAGACTCTTTTCCGTCTCAATGAACGTGTGAAGAATCTCCGGAAAATCCATATAAACAGACTCTTCCAACAAGGGATACTGTGCACGCGCCTTTCTGATATAATACTCGCACCAACAGTATCTGAACGCATCAAGCATACAGTTCTCATCTATCGTTTTACTGTCTGCGCGGTTTTCCAGCTGATCAATTACATACCCGATCCCTTCAGCAACAGCTTCTTCAACAGCCTTCTGATAGTAACGTGCTGCTCTGGAGTTGTCATCATTCTTTTGCCATTCCCGGAAAAGGACATCAATCATATCCAGCGGATGTTCCTTTCGGAATGACGCAGCATCCTCAACTACAAGATCACATGCCATTTGCTGCGACTTTACAAACGTCTGCAGGGCGCTCACTACGCTGCGGGCTTTCGCCATAACGTCCTGGCCTTCACCTGCTGCTATGAGATGAGAATTCCTCACAAGCGCTTCCTCATGAGTTTTCGAGGCAGCCTTGCTGTGTATTTTACTCTCTATGTTCTCCACAGCATTGAGTATTGCAGCAGTCCCCGGATCACAGGCTTTTCTGAAGGCTCCGGACTCGATTTTATCTGTAAACTCATCAAATCGGTCTTCATTGATCATCTTACGATCTTCGGTTCCCAGAAGAGAGTCATAATCTTCGAGGAAATATCTTCTGGCAACAATGTAGGGTCTGGACCCGGGACGCAGACGCTTTAATTCATTAATGTCCTGTGTCATTTCCCGTGCAAGACTCTCATTGTCATTCCTGACCGCGGATATCAGACTTTGAATATCTACTCCGTATTCACGGCACTCACTGAGAACGGAAGCATACGAGCACAAATCTGCGATCCGCTTTTTTTCCGGCGTATGCAAAAATTCGATTTTCAGTTCTCTCTGAAGATCATCAGCGTAATATTTTAGATTGGCAAGATCATTCAAAGCCTTATTGACTTTGTTTCTGGCGATATCTCTTTCTTCCATCGAGATTGCTGTTGATTTCAGGTATTTCTTATACGCACTGCTCCTTCTGTTCTCTTTCGAGGCCTTTGCGTATTTCCTGATTAGCCGCTCGCCGTGGCTCAGTCTTGGCATGTTCTCAATCTTATCATACGCCAGAGTTATCGGTGTATCTTTGTAACGTTCATGCATCTCGAACAGTTCCGCCGGTGTCATGTTACATTCCGGCAATACACTGCTCATCGCATGATAAAACTCGAGAAGTTTGCTTTCCGCCTCGGAATAGTCTTCTAATTCCCCACCGTCGCGGATTGCAGCGATTTCGCGATGTTCAAGAAAACTGGACGTATCTCTGAGCTTCGTTATGACATCCGTCACCGTTGTCTTTCCTTCAATGATACGCAGGGTGAATGCATCCAGACCAAGATCCTTCATCATCCGAGAGACCACTATGTGAGAGGCAAGCTTTTCGCTCAGGAAAAGCACTTTTTTGCCGCTTTTTATATAGTCACAGGCAATATTCACGATAGTCTGTGTCTTTCCGTTTCCCGCAGGGGAGGATCCGATCTGCGCAGGAAGTCTTCTTGCGCCCTTGATAATAATGTTCTGGGAACTGTCGGACTGAAGGGCAAAAACCTCATTGTTATCGGAGATTCTGGAATCTTCTTCAGGCTCTTCGGCCATATCCGCCATCTTGCCGTTCAAAAGCGAACGGACAAGCGGGTTATCAAGTATGGCGGGATTGGTGACTGTACGGTAAACGGCTTCATTCGGAATCGCAAAGATACCGACGGACGCTATATTTTCTTCTACTGTCCAGTCTTTCTTTTTCTCAATAATATAGTTCAGGGTGTCCATCAGATCCTGATATCGGCTGCGTCTCAAAGCCTGGCGAATGTCCATTCCGTATTCTTCATAAAGAAGCTCGGAGACTACAACGTTATTATAGACATCCCCGTTTCCGAATCTGAGATGATACTCTCCTCGCATATCTTTCTCAATAACGACCGGATAGAAGAGGAGCGGTGAACTGTAATCCTTTTTGCTTTTCTCACTCTTCCAGTGAAGTCTGTTGAGCGCGATGCATAGATTACTGCGGCCTTTCTCTTTGATTTCATCTCTGGTCGCCATCTGAAGTTCCTTAAGATATCGATTATACTCCTCATCCCGCCCGGAGCCTCGAAGAAAGCTCACCTTTACCGCATTATCTAACTCCTCGGATGAAATATCTGTTTCAAATACCGCTCTCGCCTCGATTTCAAACTCTGTCGAACCGTCTTTTCGGCCAAGCGTAATAAGATTACTGGACCCCCATGTCTGAAGGGCCTGTCTCTTCATGAGCTGATATTTGTTTTTGCCGGCTTCTGTAAGTTCTTCAATCCTGGTATCCGCATCGTTTCCGCACAGGGGTGAATCATCATATGCGAAAGCCGGAGTGTACCCTTTGCGGCGCGCGCTTACAACATCTATGATGAAAGAAATTCTGCTGATCTTATCACCGCCGCTCTTGCATGCCTGTTCAAAGGTATATCGGCCATTTGCAGGATCAGTAAAAAGAGTACACTCAATAAGCAAAAGCTCACCGTTGACCACAGCATCAGGAATACCTGTCAGCGATGTGACCATCGGCTGCGAAAATGACTTTTCTTTAAGCCACACGCCTGCAAATGCATGTCCGGGAATAAAAACGATGAATGAGTTGAGATTGTTAGCTTCAAGACAGGAACAGAATAATGCTGCGAGATCCAGACAGGTTCCGACATTCCCGCCGTTCGCAAGACATACACTTGGTGTACGAACCTTCTGACCGATCAGTTCAAAGCTGGCGGGGGGATTCATGTAATGAATATTGGCATCCTGCAGGGCTTCATAGATACATTTGACCTGATGACGAACATTTTCTCCGCCGCCAAGCTGGTAGCCTATCATTTCCATGTGCGCTTCAGCATTACAGAATTCAGCCGCCTTTTTCATGATTGGGGTTATGCATGAGTGATTAGGCTGCATAAAGCATACCAGCGAAACCGGATCATTTTCTTTATCCCAGTGAGTATAAGGTTGAATTTTAATACTCTCAGTAGCAGCACCGAGGGGCATGCGCGAATCCTGTGGGTTAAAGATTTCTACGGTAATGCTGCCGTTTTTAGCCTCTGCCATATTCTCACGATAATAGACCGGATCAACGATAAGCTCCGGCTCCAGCGTCAGCTTGACATTGGCAGTCAAAATAATTTGATTGACATACTGTTTAAACACTTCCGGAAAAGTTGTTACCTGTACAATGAATTCCCCGCTCGAAGTACTTTCAATATCCATGCTGAGAACTTTTGTACCGAGACTGGCCCTCACATAATTAATGCTCTTTTCAACTTTAGCAGTCACCTTGACAGACATACAGTTCTCCCCTCAATTTATTGTCTTTACGGCATGTTGACCCTATTCTATGACCCAGGACCTCGCACTCCCCCCGGGGAGCGTCGTTTTATAGCAGACATGCGCTTCCCATGGATCTTTTAAATCCGAAAACCGTTTCAATATATCATCAAAATCGTTTCTTACCTGATGGTTTGTATCTTTGTATCCGCATATCAGGTTGACCTTTGCATTAAGCGCAGCATATCGTTCTGCGCTGCTGTTAATCGCTCGTTGATCCTTAGGAGAAGCATCCCGGTTAGAAATGAAATACACCCGATTTTCCGTCTGCTCATTGTTTTCAATGCAGCGTTCTTCCTGACGCGAGAGCAAATTCATCGCCAATAACCACAGAGTTGCGACCGAAGTCTGTGCATCACTGTTTTCAATACTATGGTCAACACAAAACAATTTGTTTTGTTCGATACTCAAACAATTAGGATCACTCTCATCCGTAAGATAGTGCTCTACATCCGGAAAATCTAATGCCTCCGTACCGTTCTGATGATAAACAAACGCCATGTGAAGTTTATGTTTTTCGTTTACACTTTCGCGTAACAGTTGTTCCTGATAGTGTCTCAGAACAAAATTTGCAAACTGAATATCTCCGTTATCGGCTGTCTTGTTAACAGGCGCTTTGACAGACCTTTGAGAAATAATAAAGACAGCATTGATACTTACATCACTATCGAGCCACAGATCTTCATCTATTTCATTCATCTTTCCTCTCCCAATTTATTATGATAGAATATTGAGCAGCGAGGTCTGTTCCAGAAGTGCATTTACAATAGTCACGACCGAGTCTGTCTTATCATCTAACGGCTTGTTCTGATTTTGTCCCTCTCCTTTTCCATTAAGGATTTCCTTAATATTTACGACATACACATACACTTATTTTTCCTGACTCACATTTCCGTCTCTGTCAACAATTTTAAAAGCAGGATCATAATGATTCTTATCAAAAACAATGTTTAATGCAAAACGGACCCCCAAATCGAGTCTGTTTTTGAAATATCCGTCTCCTTCTTCAAATGAGACAAAGCCCTCTTCATTGCCCGGTGTCACAGGCGGAAGAGACGTTGTAATCAAAATCTGAGAACAGCTTGCGCTTAATTCGTCTTCATTGTCTCTCTGACGGGCCATCCGTTTCAAACCTTCGAGCTGTGCTTCATTGATACACTCACGACCACTCTCACAGTTGCCGCCCCAGAATTCCATATTCTTAAGGCGCTCTCTTACTGCTTCAAAATCATCAGTAAAGAACACCTCACCGAACTTATCAGCATCCCCTGAAACTGCATCATGAAATGTTGTCACACCGATTTTCATATTAATCTTTCTTCTTTGAGAAGATCTGCTTTCTCTGGTTGCCTCCAGCTTCTCGACGACTCTGAGCAACATTGCATATATCCGAGGATAAACCTTTGCAACATCCGCAGTCGCGTCCAGAACAAAACTAAAATAATACGTATAGTCCGGATTTATATATACTTGATTATTTTTATTATCGGGTTTCGAATCGTGCTCCTGCACAGGCTGAACTTTTTTCTCGGCGTACTTCACCTGCTCCTCTGCGGAGTCTGTCCTTTCACTGAACTTAATAGAACTCCTTTCATTATCTGAAGCCTTCTGTCTTCTGGCCGCTCTTCCTTTTCGTCCAATACCGTCCATAAATCCGTCATACTTGCCCATTCCTAATTCTCCTTATTCATCACTTTTATGCTTACTTAACCAAAATCCGTCTTCATTCCTTATTATTCAGTTTTATCGGCGTTATTTCTTAAGTCTGGTCAAAAACCATTTAATCTCTTTTACAGCTTCTTTTCTTTTCATTCCACTATCTCCCGATTTTTTCACTTCTATGGTCATCTTATGACTGCCTAGCCAAAATGTGTCCCCCGACTTTACAGCACATATCGACTTATCGGCATCTGTCTTAACATTTTTGTCAAGAACCAAATAATAGATTTCACCGTATATATTCTGGAGACATAAATGCGCGGTCCTAAAGTTATGTACTGCTTTATCAAATGAATAATAGGCGGTCTCAAAATTCGACAAAGTCCTTCTCAAATCCATCCCTTTTTCAGGCTTTAACCACATTCTCACACGATATTGGTCATCTTTGCCCATATCGTCTGTCCCTTGAAGAAGCAGTTCTGTCCCTGCCAGTACTTCTTTCAGTTCATTCTCATCCTCAACATAGCTTTTTAAATACTTCTTATAGTCACGGATCAACTCATCAATGGACGTATACGCATTATCGGAAGCGGGGTCGGCAATCATCTTTTTGATTATATTGATAAGTCTGCTATAACCTTCCTCAAGATACTTTTCTGCTTTTTCCAACATAAAATCCCTGGGAAAGCCAAAATATCCATCATTTTTTTCCTTTTCTTCCTTAGAATATCTCTCACCCGTTAGGCAAAAAAGAAACGTCCATCCAAGAGTATGTATATCTTTCTGTACACTTGTACATTTCGTGTAAAGCGGTATTGTGAAATCTGTCTGAGGAGTCTTAAACATTGACTTCAGATCCGGCACATGAGCAAAATCAAAATCGATAATTACAATTCTTTTCTCTTTTTTGCAAATAATAACATTGTCGGGCTTAAGATCTCTGTGCGCATGGGTGTCGAAATAACTTTGTTCCGTATAGAACTTAACCGCAAACATAAGCTGCAGGAAATACCTGAACAATGAAATCTCTTCATCGCGATTGATTATCCCAGTACCGTAGTCTCGAAAGTCATCGCTTAAGTAATAGACATACATTGATGGTCCCTCAATGTATTCGCACAAAAGTGCTTTGAACAGTATGGGGTTTTCTGCCGTGTCATTCTTTGCCTTCACGTCATACAATCCGTATACTCTTTCAACGTAGGGGTAATCTACACAAAAACTCTTCTCTTTTTCAAGCTTCTGCACGCCCATAGGAATAGACTTCAGTGTCAGTTTGAGAAATACCAACGTACCCCGCTCCGCCCCCCCCTTCATCCTTTTGTAGACAGGACCATGCCAATAGCAGTAACCCTCTTTTTCAGGATAATCAGGATCATACTCATGATTTCTGACAATTAATGCCTTTTTGGCAACCACTAATTCAAACATTTCGTCACCAACGACTTCGAAAATATCTCCTTGTTTAAAATGAGGTATTTTATCATATACAATTTCCATCAGAACCCCTCCACACTAATCAAAATTGCGGTCTGGTCATCTTCGCTTTCCGCCGCCTCAAACAAATTATCGATAAAGTTCCTATTGTTATCCTCCCGGAAACGTCTAATCATACTATGAATATCATCATCCTTAAGGTACCCGAACGCTCCGTCTGTTCCGAGAAGAAAAATGTCCCCAACTTCTATTGGCGCAAGTATACATGTCGGCACATAAGTCGGATTCAGTCTGTCAGCTGCCCCGAGAGCATGTGTGAGTCTGTGATTACTGTTATAGTATTCGCTGCTATACAGCTCTATTTCACCGTTCATTACCCACTCATCAGCCTCAGTCTGCAGAACATTGAGCATCCGAAAACTATCGTCAGATCGTCTGTAATAATAAATAGGAGAATCGCCGACGCTGGCAGTTACTGTATATGTATCCGTAATCACGATTGAACTCATTGTGGTGGCTCCGATCTCACCGTTTTCACCGCTCTCGCTCCAGATATGGCTGTTGGCATCTATAACTGCTTTTCTAATGGCGTCTTCCATAAAGCTTACATCTATATTTACGGAATAGCCGATATGCTCCATCTCTACGTATCTTCTCAATAACCTGTTGTGAAGACTGTTATGACAGGCAAGAACGCCTTCTTTTGCTGCTTTGGCGCCATATGGTGTTCCGGAAACACCGTCTGCTACAGTGGCATGAACAATGGATGTATCACAGTTTATTCGATATTCATCAATACCATATCGGTCCCAATTATTCTTTTCAATATTCCTGCTCACCCCGTGATTTCCGCACCGGGAATTTTTTAACATTTTAAAATACATACATTCTCCATTCTGAATTGTTCACTTTTTCTGATTTCTAAGCATATATTATAATGCTTTTTATACATCTTTAAAACATACTTTTGCATGTATAGAGAGTTATTGGTTAATTTACTGATTTCATTTTGTTGAAATCTCCATATTCTGTTGATATACTTATAGAAATAATTCCATGTGAGGGAACGGTAATGTATATTGATTGGGAGTTTAGTCCGGAATTATCCTGTCGTAGGGAAAGCTTCAGAAAACACGACTGTCAGTTTTACATAGGTACCGACGCTACCGGCAATCCTGCTTTTCTGAAGAAAGCTTATGCAGGTACGTATGCATCTGTGTACCAGAAAAAATTTGACGAAGAATTCACTCGAATGAGCCAAATCCGTTCAAAACTTTTTCCGAGATACTATAAAAAAAGCTCATATCCGTCATATAATTCGCCGTACGTCATTATGGAATACTTTCCATCGGATAAATTCATCACGCTTGAGGAATATCTATGCATGCAGCATAAATCTAACAAGTATTCAGAGCAACGGCTGATTGATGATGAATTATTTACAGCTCTCCTGAGAAATCTGCACGAAGGGTTAAAAGTTTTGTTTGACCACGGTCTTCTCTATCTGGATCTCCAACCGGAAAATATCCTGATCAACCCGAAAACCCGAGAAATCCGTCTCGTTGATTTTACGGATTGCTATGACTTGCACTCCAAAGAAACACCCATTTTTAAATTAGCCGATGAGAACCTGGATCCTAATTCTCCGCCTGCCGTACTATTGACAAGAGTATTTTGTCTGCTTATTGCCCGACTCCACTACGCCGGCTCCGTTGCCTATGGTAATTTTCCGTTAGATGTCAGTAAATTTATGACAAAGTATGATTCAATGTTCGATGATATTTTGTGTTATGCTGGCAGAGATCCCATGGAAGACAAATATTTGGCTCGGGATGACTACCAAGAAAATGCCTTTACAATGTACAAATGTCGTTATCAAAAGTTCATGGATGAGTTTAACAGAGGCAAATTCAGGAACCCATATTAAAAGCTCGTACTTATTAAGCAGCTGCTGATTAACAGCAGCTGCTTTTATTCCGCTGTATCTCCAAATAAATATTCATAAATCCTTGCGCTTGCACCCATCAGCTGTGCCCCAAATTTAGTCGTTTCACATTGATTCATGACGACGACGTACCTAGGATCCTCGGCAGGTGCGAAGCTCACGAACCACGCGTTGTTTGGATTTACCTGTTGTCAGTTCTCCGCAGTCCCCGTCTTGCTGGCTATATTATATTTTTCATAAATTGCTTTCTCCTCCGACGAGAGTCCTGCGAAATGACCCCGGGTCGATGCCAGCATTGCCTCTGTTACTTTGTTCGCGGTGTCAGCGCTTGTCACCTCACTCAGCACCACAGCGCGGCCCTGCTTAATTTTTTCACCGTTCGCACCATCTATTTCCATCACCTGACCGTTAGAATCCAGGACCTCCCTAAGGAGATATGGTTCGAGCATAACTCCGTCGTTGGCGATAGTCTGTGTCATCATTAGTGCTGTCATCAATGAAAAGTTTACTCTTCCCTGTCCATATGATGTTTCTGCCAATTCGGCCTTGTTCCCTGCATCGAGAGCCCAGTAAGAAGCAATACTTCCAAAATCCAGCAGAGTATCTTCACCGACCCTGAATTTTTTTGCTGTTTCCTCCAGCTTTGAAGATCCAAGCGCAAGTCCTGCCTGGGCAAAATAGCAATTCGATGAGCGCTCAAAAGCTGTCATATATCCAATCTCGTCCCCGGGTTCCGGATAAGCGTCGGAGACCGTCTTCCCGCCGGCCAGGAATTCAGAATCGCTGCACACAAAGTCTTCCATACCTGAGTCCAGAAGGGCACATAAGGTGATGATTTTAAATATTGATCCCTCAGCTTTCGCTGCTTTATGAGTAATCGGATAGTATGCTTCTCTTTCTGCAGGTTCCTGTGACATTTGCAATATCGCAGAATTCATATCAGTCAAATCATACGTCGGCATCGACACCATGGCCAGAATTTCGCCTGTGCGTGCATCCGCGACAATACAGCCGCCCTTGCCCAGCTCTCCTGTCTCCGCGCGCAATATACCATATACATATTCCTGCAGATCAGCGTCCAGAGTTGTCACGATAGAAATTCCACTGTTCGCATTCACCTCACTCGGCGTATATAATAAATCGCTATAAAGTTCCATCAGGCGATAATCGCGCTGGTTAATAACAATATCGTTATCCTTGATGCTTACCGATCTCGGAGATGAGTATCCGATGACCTGTGTATAGCACTCAGGATCCGCATATACAGAGTGAAGGACTGACTTCGTAATCAGCTCACCGTTCTTATTCTTTTTATGACTTCCGTCCTCATTAAGCACCGGTTCCTCTTCATATCGCTGCTCTACAATCAGATTCCGGTTCCGATCATAAATATTGCCGGGAGTCACCGTCCTTGCATCAGCTGTCGCAATTGCCGCCTTTCTGTAAAAGTCCGCACTGGGATTCAGCCCCTCCACACATGCCGACTTATAAAAAAGAGTGCAGAAGAGAATTACAAAAGACATCCCCATAGACAGATATACTTTTTTCTGTCTTTTAATCGACACTGCTTCTGCGTCTTTTTCTCCGGAATCCGTAACGGGCCAGCAGATCTTCTTCCATTCTTCTTTCATAGTAAATTCTTTTCCTTTCCTGAGCACCTGTCGAAATTACCAGCATAACCGCAGACATCACAAGACCCATTGTAAGTGAAGTAAACCCTGAGCTTTGCAGATATAATGTGATTCCTGAGATAGGCAGTACGCCAAGATTACAACCGATATTATATATACACTGGACACCAAGAAGTATTGAAAGCCCCATTCCTATTCCGCGATAGTAGGTATCCTTACAGTGTAAAGCCACGTCATTGCCCGCTTTTATCAGACAGATATATCCGATTATCATAAGGCTGGCGGGAATGATCCCGCAGACCTGGACAGATTTTGCAAATATCAAATCGGATTCCTGTACCGGAATCGGAATGCAATATCGCCTTGTTTCCGGTCCAAAATACCCACCTACGGCAATCGCTTCCCGGAGCATGATTCCCTGATACCCGGCAGCAACAGGATCTCGTTCCGGATGATACGCATAGATGACTCTGAGATATATCTTATTAAGTATACGAATATGGTCATGTAAGCCGGCTACAGCAATAAAAATGAGAATAGCTGCCGCAATCTCGCATATGACCATAACGCGTACCCATCTGCGATCTCCGGCAAATATATACATCATTAAGGATCCCGCGCCGGCAATAATGATCAGTGTTCCCAGTTCACTAAAATAGACCATTGATGCCAGCGTAAAAGCCGAATACAGGATTGCTGCCAGCTCTCTGGGCAGTCTAAATATCTTTTTGTCTGAGAATTCACTCTTGCACAGCAAAGCGGCCATCACGAACATATATATTAATTTGATAATTTCGAGCGGTTGGATACTGAACGGACCAAGTGAGATGTCAAGCCTGGCGCCTTGATAGTCCATTGAGCCAGCGATATTTCCTTTAACTGCCAGTAAGAACGTCAGCAGCAGCTGAACTCCTATGAGTAAGATGAGTGCCATATCCAGTCTGAGGAGGTAAGCAGTGTACGTGTAAACCAGAGCTGCTGCGGCAGCTATGCCAAAAGCAATTGTGATTTTTGTGAGAGCCCTGCTGTTAAAAACCTCTCCCCCGCCTGACAGGCACTGGATCAAAAAACCAAAATTCAGAATTATGACGGTCCAAACATAGACGAGTATGTTCGCTCCGAAGCTATATGCCGCATAAAACGCAAGGCATGATATCGGCAGAATTGCGAGCAGCATTCTGAAATAAACGAAACCATAGCCACGGAAGTAGACAAAGAATCCGCAGGTAAGTTCCAGAAAAACCATCATTACCATCAGCTTGACGGCAGAGGTGTCAAAGCGCCTTTTTTTCAGACGCTTTGCATCTCCGCGGGAAGGTTCAAATATACTCATGACCATCCTCTCCTTATAAATAATCAAAAGGATTTTTTTCCGGGGCGAGCTCCGGAAAATCCGGCTCATCCTTTCCGCAATACTGTTCACGCCAATCAGTCTGCTGAATGCCGCCATCATCACCTGCGATACGCGTTTTTTCATCAGAGCTCATATGAGCAAATTTCGGAACAGTCACTTTCACACGCGCCGCATCACCGATCCAGAAGGACTCCTCTCCCTCATCGACATCGGCGCTCTCATTGTTTCTCATATAAGCCCAGCGATTCTTTCCTCCAACCTTTACTTTGTGCTCGGTCATGCTGTGCTTTGAGCAATTGATGATGCGTGTAAACGGTCCGTCCTCATCAGTAAGATTTTTAATAATAAGATGTTTGCGTGAGATAAACGGAGAATCGATCTTAATCGTTGCATTTTTAGCAAATCGGCCTCCAATCGAGATCTCCTTTTCGGTCATTGTATGATGGATTGTCTCGCCTGTCTCTTTTACAAAAATTTCGATTAAAGGCCCCCTTGACCACATGGTCTTCATCCCCTGGTCGAACGGGGACGTCAGCCTGGGCTTTTTTTCCATCTTCTTTTCTTCAGGTTCATCAATTCTTCCGGTATCCCTGCCTTCTTTTCGGATGAAAGATGCAAGCCCGCAAAGTTCATCTTTCACAAGGAACACAACAATGCCTACCACAATAGCAACGAATAAAACAATCATGATCTTATCTGTAATGTTTGTCATAGTGAGCCTCTCCTATCTCCGATTTTTTTGATAATACAATCATGCCATAAATTGGGTAGTATACGTATGACCTGACTTTTTCAAATAAAAAACCACCACATTTTCAAGTGTGATGGTCTTTTATTATAAGCATTATTCATTTTTCCAGATTGCAAATAACTTACGCTGGATAGACTCAATATCGGTCAATTCCATCCATATCTGCGTCTTTGATATTTTCCCGGTCGTAGGCGGAGATTTAAAACATTTCCCCAATACAGCGATTGAACTCTTCTCATGAAGAAAGTAATACCAAATTGCTAAGAGATATTTTTCAAGTTCCTTGTTATAAGCAATTAACTCTTTACGTGCCGCCTTCAGCTCATCATTTTTTCTCAAAACGCCGTCATATTGCTGACCGGTCATTATTGAAAAACTTATCGCCGCAAAAAAGCGTATTTTTTTTGCCATTTCTGACATCTCAGGACTAATATCAGCGGGAAGTTTAGATGAGGGAATGTCATAGTATTCCCTGAATTGTCTTTTAAACTCCTCATAATCCTTCTCTAATCTTGACACTTCTTCAGGATTCAGATTTTTCTTATCTCTTTCAGAAAGTATTAACGGCTCCAATTTTCCGATAAACTTTTTTTTGCCCTTAGAAATATCAGAATTCTTTCGCCCAATTGCCCTGACTATCTGCTCTGCAACTCTCTCTGAATTACCGTTATCCCTAAAGAAATAGCTGATGTAGTGGTCAGCAGGAAGCAACGTGTCCATTGAACAAGTCTTTATATAATCGGCCAACACGCAAAGATAGCCAAGGCGGACTTTCATGGGTATACTGCGAACTCGCTGATAACGCAGCCTCATTAGTATGCCGGCGATGGTTATCTCCTCCGGCATATCTCCATGATATTTCTCAAGTTCACTGGCAAGCGCCTGCTCATCTACATAAATCCCATGCCGAACCATAATATTTTCCGGGTCACTCACTTTTTCACTGATTGCGACAAGACCGTCAGATTTTAGATAGCTGTTGATTTGATCAACACTATATCGCAGCGGTATAAGCGTTGAAAGCAGATACTCTCTTTGATAAAAATGGTCGTACTGTGCCTTTTCAGTGACTTTTTTCTCGAAGCTGGTGCCCGGATAAAAAACTTTCAATCCATATTTAAACAGATATCCATGATTATCTTTGAATCCCCGTCTCAACCGAGTACCCACGGTTCTGCGATCCACAAGAAAGACTCTTTTATGATCCGACATGATTTTTTCCATGTCACTTTTATTTTCAACCTGTAAAAGGGTATTCCAAATAATCGTACTTATCAGATCTGCTGCAACATCCGACACCATCCGCCGTGTTAAGTTCTCTTCTTCTTCAGCGTATTCCTCATAGAAACGATTTTGGACTGCCGGTATTTCAATCAAAGCGTAGATGCCTCGGATAGCTTCCACAAGAAGCGCTTCCTCCAGACTTCTTGGCACAAATTCCCGATTATGGTAAGCGTTAATCTTCTCACATACACGTTCGAGCCTTGCGTTTCTTTCATCAACGGTCTCATCAAAAAAAACGCTCCGCCCTGTTTTCCTGAAAAGCTGTGTCCTTTCTTCGATCATAGCAATTGCTGCAATTACTTCCAAAGCATCAGGAAGACTCTCCGCAGATTCCCATGTATCAAAAGTTGCTTTGTTTATATATCCCTCGGCTTTCTTTGTTGCTTTTTCATTATAGCCGGGAAATCTGTAGATATTATCCAGAAATCTCTGACGAGTTAATTTTTCAACCAGACCCTTCAGCCGTTTTTGCTCGCTGTCTGCATAACCGTTTAACAGAGATTCCCTTGATTTCCGATCAAGAAGAGACAGTAATATCGCCTTATCTGATTGTGAACACTCCGAAAGAATTCTCCTCCTCTGCTCATGCTCCGCTTTTACAAATAGCTGCTTCCATTCCCAGCGGAATGCCCTGTCCTTTTCTTCCAGTTTCTTCTCCAGTAGAGCCCACTGATAATTATGAATTTGCGTCTTGTATCCTTCTCTTAAATCACTGTCCAGTTCAGCTATCCAATCGGCTTGGTCGAACAAGCACTCTTTGCAAATCTTTGAAAACCCATGATTGCTGCCATCATTTGTCTCAAGACCGTCTCTCTTCTGTTTCTTTCTATTCACATATTTGATACGATTATTTATTTCAGCAGACTTCTCCTCATCAAACTGCTCAAGGAATCGCTTGCGTTCCTTTCTAGTAAGACATGACAACATCTCCGCACACTCCATAATAGAAGCATGCTGCAGCATCTTGGAAGCAGCTTTAGTATCATATGCTTTAAAACTTTCAGCGAATGCTTTTACTCTCTTATTTCTTTGAATTCGACGTTCGACCCACCGATCAAGTCTTTCAGATTGTGCATTTCTTAGTCTTTTAATAATTCTTGCCCGTTCTGTCTTCTGTATATATGACAACAGCCTTGCCTGAAGATCAACATCGCTATTCAGCAAAATCTGAATTTTGTCATCTTCTGACAGTTCGAGAAAAGTCGGATCCACCGGACTTTGAGCCAACATGTCCTGACTCTGATCATAGACATACATAATCCAGTCTTTAAATTTTTGTCTTGCATTGTTTTTATCCGAAATCTTATTCATATTCCCTCACTATCTATGTAAAAAGATCATCCTCAAATCACGCACGGCAAGCATTATAGTGATTCACTATTACATCTGTTCTCCTGCTTCCTTACATATCTTACTGAAAGACTGTTTTGGTGCCTGTTTATTAGGACGATTTCCTGCACCGGTGTAATTGCCTGTGACCTCCGAGTTTGCGCGGCTGTCCGGCATCATCCTTGAGCGTTCGGTTACTGTCTCGGTTCTTTTCCCGTTTACATTCGCTGGTTCTGTCTTGAAATTACCCGAAAACTCTACACCTATTGCCTCTGCGTAATCCCGTCCGACACCTTCCCTCCTTTGCAGTTTATATCCCTTTTCGTCAAGGTCCTTTTTTCGTTTTTCTAAGGTTTTTCTAATATTATCCAGATCCCCTTGCAGATTATCGGCCTTTACGATATTGTCATAATTCTCCTTCTTGGCATTACGAACATCACTGCTCTCGTATTCAAGAGATTCCTTAAGACTTTTCAAACTGTCTTGAATCTCTAAAAGGGCATTTTGGGTATCTTTATAAATATCTGCACTTACCATTTCATCCCTCTTTCCTTCTGATAAATTTCGCTTAAGATTATTTAAAATCCTCCTCCAGTCTGCGTTATCCACACCATTAGAAACGGCATTTTTTATCTGTTCGGAATTACTCTGATACTCACCATAGTCCTCATGTAGTTTGTTGTATCTCCATCCCTGCCTGATATACTTTTCATCTCTGTTAAGATATTGATAGTATTCGTTATAAAGTCGAATGAAAGTATCGAAGGGCTGACTGAATTGATGATAAAATGATTCATAAAAATACATTCTCCTCTGATTCGGAGTTAAGTTCCTATACTTATCGCTATCAGCCCAGTAAACATCCGTATCAAACAGAGAAAGGATCCAGTTCAGATTAGATAATACATTTACGGTCGCAGATTTGTTAATCGCATTTGCAGATTCTTCAACAAGCCCGAGCTTATCTATTATCAGTTTATGCATATATTTGCAAGCACTATCATTAAGATACAATCGCTGCGAGTTCCCGGTTTCATATCTGCTATAATAATATCTGTTTTCTAATCCTTTTATGTTCAGAGTATCTCTTACATTACCGTCATCACGTACTGTAGTGTATACTCTCAAAAAGTTCTGATTACTGATTCTGTCACGTAAGTTCTGAGGCTCAGGAAATCTAAGTATCTTATATTTTCCATTTTCGGATAGACAGTGCCATGCTGCAATGCAATCTTGCATATCCCGTCCACCTTTCCAATCCCAAACGTCATAGTCATATTCTGTTATTTCCAGCTCCCACTCATTAGATTCACATACTTCCATCCAGGTAATCTGTACTATCATCCGCAGAGCATCAATTTCCTTTTTTTCACCGGAAAAAGACTGATCGATAACGCAGTGATCAGCAGCACGCCATAATATACGGAATAAACTCTTGTAAGTTTCCTGATCGCCCAAGTATGAAAACAGTTCATTATCTATGCATGCTTCACATACTTCTTGAAATTGCGAGGAAGTGAGGTTTGCCTTGTCTAGCACGTTAAAAAGTATATTTTGCCACGGGGAATACCAGTCAATGCCATTATTATCCATATGGTCGATCTGAATACTGTCGGGAAACTGAAAAAGATCATCTATCGTACACCGTTCAAGTTCACGATTGTATTTTCTTGTTAACAGTTCAGCAAAGCCCGGGTCATCATATCTGTTACTCCGTTTACGCAACTCGTCTGAAAGGAGCTCCTGATACTTAAAGTCATCCCAAAAATTACGGGTTTTCTTCAGATAATTATACAGACACTCATAGGCATAGCTTAAATACTGACTTTCTGTTCTTCCCAGTTCATCCTTAAAAAATGCCCCTATCCTCTCTGCAGTAAAAAAGTCCTCAATATACTTCTCAACTTTTTTATTAAAATCAGGAAGATTTTTCAGAGAAATCTGTTCCCTCTCTTCCAAACTCGTAGCAGGGTCAATATAATACTTAAACGAAACAGGAGTAAATGCCCGCTGTTCAACTTCAGGGTATCTTTGGCAGAGGGGTCTGTTCCTATCTATAAAACTCCGATAATCATCCGCCGACTTAATTTCGGCTATCTCTTTATCAATAATAGTGCCCTTAGCGCCATCCTGATACAGCGCAAGCAGAACTTTCTCTAAATCTTCATCATTCTTCAACTGTCGTTGAAACACTCTATAGTTCTTCTTACTTTTACCAAAAACGTGGTTCATGCACCAGACAATCAGGTCAAGATACTCATCCCACCTCTCTTTTTCGTATTGATCCCTGCGTTTCAGGGCTGGGCTGAGCACTTCCTTCCACAAGGCAAGCACACTTTGATAATCGGGCGTCTCCTCTTGCTGCAAATAGTTGAACAGCATAGTCTCGTGCCATTTTTTACCAAGCTTTGTCTGAACAAGAAGACCGCCGTAATAGTCCCTGATATCAGCATAGCTCACATGGCCTCTATTTGCCGGATCTTCCAATCGCCAGTAAATATAACTCATATCAAGCGTCGACACTGTTAGACTATTGCTGTTGCTGTATCTGGCACCACTGATCTGCTGTAAATCGCCCCATACAGGGTCTCGTCCCTCTTCCAGCTCACGGATCAGCTGATAGCAGTCCTCATTTTTCCTGCTATATTCAATAATCTTATCACTAAGCGCTCGAAAAACAGGAAGAATTTCTTCTTCCACTTTTTCTGCCATGTAAGAGTCGAGATGAATGACTTGATTCGAACGCACCTCATCTGTCGCGCCGGAGCCTACATATATGACGGTCGCTTTACCTGCGTTATCTTTCGTTCCCACGCCATATGAAATATTACGAATATAGCGCATTGTATTGTCAGCGGGTTTTGGCATAGCCATAGCAATCAGCCAGGTGATTCTTGCAGCTTGCCGTCTCAGTTCCTGTGCGTTCCCATCCGGCAGCACAATAAGCAGTGTGCCGGATTGGCTGAGAATTGCGCCGACTGAACCCTGAAGAAAATGTGCCAGGCGATTTTTATTCTTATTAAAACCAAATTCGGATAAAATATCTGCAATATCGAAAAATGATGCGTCTTCTTCTCCCGATTCAAGCACAGGCAGATCCGTCCGCATATAATCCTGATCGTCAAGATTACCGCTAAATGGAGGGGCAGTCAAACATCCGGCAAAAGCTTCCCACGGCTTCGCTGTCCGAGGAACAACTATATGGACCAGCAGATTCTGTGTAGTGATTCCGGGATAATTCTTTCCGGGACTTATCCCTAATGAGACAAATCGTTGAAAATCACGCGCGTACATGACAAAAGGAACAGGTTCATCAGAATTTTCTCTCACAAAAAGCGATTCGACGGCCAGTAAATTCCGGTTAAATCGTTGATCTGATGTACTGCTGGCAACGGTTCCCTGTCCGTTGGCATCGCCCTGCGTCAGAGATTTCGTGCTCCAAGTCGCAAATCCTTGATCAAATTTCATGTTTTGTTCCTCATATTAGTCTTCATAGTACATACCGTTCTTCAGCATTTCTCTGATACAGACAAGAAACGGCTCAGCCACCCGTATAGGATCATATTGATTGGGGTCGAAAGATCCGCTTCCGGCATCTTTTTCACATCTACAGCCGGTCGCGCTCACCATATGATAAGAGACATGCTTTCTGTGGCGGGTCTCAAAGAGATTTCTCTCTCTCGTTGTGAGAATCTTTTCTTTTATTATTTTTTCTTCCAGTTTTCTGAAATTCTTGAATTCACTGGTGTAATCGCTTTGGTATAAATCACGCTGCTCACTATCATGGATAAAGAGTCTTTCACTGCCAACTATATCGGACAGGCAGGCCTGTCCCTCAAGACGATCACTCTGAGCGATTACGAAGGCAAGATGTATGTCACGAAGTGACCTTCCAAAGTATCTGATTACTCTGTCATAAAAGGCTTCCGGATCACTTCTGCCGGTTCCTGTAGCGGAAACCACAACTCTGTCGAGAGCGTCAAGCCCTCTGACCGGTCTATTACCGTTAATCTTCATTGTCTTTTGATAGTCAGCCTGCTCTGCAAGTGTAAGTATTCTGACAGGTGTCTCTTTTAGAATTATGTTTTTTTTGTCAGTATGTTTTATCTCATTAAACCCTGGAACGATCTCAGGACCGGTCAAATAAATGATGCCTTTCATGAAAGGAAGCATCTGTACTATATCATAGCCCGCCCCTGATTTGTCCAATGATTCACCGGAAAAATCATAAATTCCAACAGTAATGTTTTCAGCAAGGCCAATATCATCGCCCTCCTCATCCGGATCAGGAATGGCAAGATTGATAAATACAGGAGGTACCTTGTATCTCGCCTGTGTCAGAGCCGGGCACTTTCCTTTCTCCATCGCATCCGCCTGCTCCAAATACCAATCACAGACATAATCTCCTTGATTTTCCCAATGATCGATTTCACGCTCGTACTCGTTAGGCAGATCTTTAAGACCTTTCGCAAACAAAGATGCTAGCAACGTACTTTTTCCCACCTGTGTCGGTGAAAAGAGGGCTATCGGCAGAAACTTATGAGTCTCTCCAAAATAGCGTGGAATTCTAAGATACGTATTAAGATCTATCGGATAACCTCTGAAAATCGGCTTTCCCTGCAGTTCACATTTATTTGTGACATAGAACGCGATTGTGCCGGCAAACTGGCCTTTGCTGATTTCGTAGAACTTAAGTTTATATAAAGATGACTCACTTGTATCTCCTTCGAGTACCTCCTCCTCATTCGCATCATACTCAGCCTGCTCTTCAAGTTTTCTCTTTATTCTATCCAACTGCAGAGAACCGTCAATGATATAATGCTTTTTTACATCACCGGACATCCAGCTAAAGTCAGGTGAAACAGGCACCTCCTGAATCATGCCCTGCAACACCGTTTGTCTTAATAATTCTTCCATAGTCCTGTCCGGGACCTCGACTCTAAGCTCCCACCCGCGATTCCGTGAATCAATTCTTAAAAAACCGTTTGCGTCACAACTGGTCGGCAATATATTCATTTTATTATCCTCCTTTTGTGAAGATGGCAGTCTTATAACTGCCATCTTCAATGCACCTGATCACTTGTATTGCATCTTAGTATTGTACACTGCTGCACATCTTGAATACTCAGTTTTCCGTCATATTAAGCAACGGCTCTTACTTTATTTGAGAATCAACGTGAGCGCTCCGAGTCCATCATCGGTATGGAAATTAAGTCTATAGCGACCACCCTGTTCCAGTTTAGCCACATACTTTTTCCCGCTGTCAGGCTGCTTCGGGTCGATCGGCTCACATGATTTAACAGCCATATTACTATAAAGATCAGCTATGCCAAAATCTTTGTCGCTCTGAAGTTCAATACCCTCCGCACCGTTTTCCGTCTGATACGCCAATATGACAATATTTGTCTCATAATTGCCTATAGCTTCTTTAAAAGATGTAGTAGTCAAGCCCTTTTTAAGCGGTATTGCCTCAAACTCATCAAGTGCCGCAATTCCATAGTCAAATTCTTCCGCTTCCATATCCACGTAATACCGCTGACTCTGACTCGGCCAGTTAATCTCAATACCGCAATTGATATCATGGTCCATTATTTCCTTCATCTCATCAACTGCACCGGACAGGAGTTTAGTGTTACCTTTTGCTTCTTCAGCAATCTTTTCCAATTCTGCTGCCTTATTTTCCGCTTCCTGCTTGAATTTTCGGATTTCCTTAAGGCAGCTTTGCACCTGGCTCTCTTTGTTCTTTAAAGTAGTAATCCCGTCAGTCTTACTGCTATCAATTTTGCTGCTCTCCGCGGCTTTATTCACTGCAGCATTATAAAGTTTTACGTACTCTTTCTCAGCATTTTTGTATAACGTTCCATAATCCTTATACTCGTCAAGGAGTTTGAAAGTCCCGGGAGCGTTGAGACGAAGCAATGCCTTAGCTGCCTTAAACTCCGTGAAAAACCACGTAGCTTGATCAAAGCCGCCTTCATACTTGGTAATACTATCTTGGTGAGTAAACGTTTCTGAATTGATTCCTTTATACCTTTCTTCCACCGCAAGCTTCTCTGCTTCAATCTCTTCCTTCTCTTTAGCTATCTTATCCCGCAATATCTTTCTCCTTAGCCAGACATATAATTTCCTAATCACAAAAATAGCAATAACTGCCAATACGCCATATATAAATATCCAGTAATCCATCGCGGTAACATTCATCTGCTTAGTGTATTCCAGCGTATTGAGCGTTTCATTATCAAGACTTGCTTTTGCTGTGAACGTATACGCCCCCGTCTCTGCAATCTTGATATCATCAGCAGTTTCCCAGCTGTCGCCATTCCATCTCATCGGCAACTCAGCAGGTTCGCTGCCGTCCTGTGACAGATACATATTCAGCTTGAAATGCTCGTTATCCGCAAAATCATACGGATTGCCTTCCGAATCATAAAAGCTGCACCTTATTTTGATCTTGGAGTACTGACCGATCGGAAGATATCCGAATCCGTTTGTTTTTTCAATATCTACAGCAGCCCTCAAATCGGTATAGTAAGCATAAGCTCCCCTGGCGTCTTTAGCTCCCGGGATGACCAGCTCATAGTTGCCATGCTGAGGATGTTTGATATTGTAATAAACCATTTCAGGTTCATTCGCATCACGTCCAAATGAATACGTTTCGCCTGTATCTGTGTTTCTCAGTACCGGCTCACTTGATTTCGGCACATTGACTAAAAACATATTCAGCTGGCTTACGGCTGCATTTGGCACATAAATCTGTGAGCGCTGAACGTCAGCATCAGACACCATAGGAAGTTCCTGATGACGGCTGTTATTCTGCGACACATAAAACACTTCTGAAAACAGCTTTGCCAAATCAAAGTATTTAGTCTTCTCATCAAGATCGCCGCTCACATAATAGAATTTTTTAACGTCTCCAGCCTCACTGTCCGTCTTGCAGACTTTGACCAGCTTCTCAAGAAGTCTTCGGCTTTCCGCTAACTGGTCTTTCGCTTCCGGATTCTCGAGATAGATACAATACAGTTCATACTTGCTGTCTCTGATTCTGGCAGTAAGACCATCATCCCTTCTCTCGCCTGATGTTCCTTCAATCAGCGTACCAAAGATCTCATCTTTTGCTTTTTTTCTGAATTCAACTTTTTTCGAGTTGCTGTTCACATAAAGATCGTTAAAGCCATCGCTGAAAAGTATGATGCATTTCTTTCGCTCGCTGCTGCCTGCTGTGTCCAGAATATCACATGCCCGCTCAAGGCCGGCTGCAATATTCGTAGATGCATTTTCTTCCGTTTTGGCTGTGCCTGACGGAACAGTATAGTTCAGCGTCTTCATAAGTGAGTAAAAGCCATCCTCGGAGTTTATATCTGTAGGCAGACAGCCGTTCTTCTCACTATCCGCTGACTTGTCAAAATAAACAACAGCGATTCGATTATTGGTACCTGCCGCAACGCGGAGAAATGCCTGTGCGGCAGAATTGCGGATCTTTTCAAAAACTCCGGCTTCACCGTTGTACACCTGAGACCACACACTTCCGCTCTTGTCCATCACAAGAACGTAATCCGTATCGGCAGGCAGATTTTCTGCCCTGAGATACTCTCTGTTTGGTACTTCTTCCGCTGTGCTTTCAGACGCATAAACAGCACCGGCAGTTACCTGCATGAGCCCTGCTGTGACAGTCATAATCACGACTGCTGTCAAAAGAAGCTCTACCACCCAATTGAAACTTTGAATCAGCTTTTTCATATCTACCCCCTGTTTGTGTAAAATATCACAAATTCTTTTCTATTATATTTATTATTTGCTGCAAATTCAACTTTTAACGGATATCTTCTCTAATTTCCCACTTCCCCGGAAGTACCGCCCGACCCTGATGCTTTTTCCGGCATCAGGGCCGGTAAGCTCTCATGCCATATAAGCCGGCATGATCAGAAGATAGGTCACACCGGGATTACTCGGTGCTTCATACATTCCTGCGATTTTAGGATTTTTAAATTCTGTGCGAATCATTGTCTTGATCGACGAACCGTGATGGAATCCATGTACAACAAGAAGACCGAACGCTTCGCGAACAATATTGATTATGTTATTGATAAAGCGTTTGGCTTCGCTCTTCGTGAGTCCGTGGACATCGACTCTGAGATAAGTACCAATATCATTACTTGTACAGCTCTGAAGCCTTGCCATTTCATCCTCTGCAAATACCTTCGAAAACCTTGCAAAAGCCGTATAGATATTCATCAAAGCATCCTCCTTCATTAGTATCACGAACTATTTCGTTAGCATAAATTTACCACCGCAGCATCACTATTCTCTATGACCTGACTTTTTATCTAAATAAAAAAAGAAGCACTGCGTCAGTGCTTCTCTTTTTGTTCCGTGTATTCAGTTTCATCAGTCCAATCACTGCGAAGAACCGCAGCCAGTGCTCTGTAAAGTTCAATGCAGAATTACTCCGCCGTCCACCCAGACAGGTAAGCTTCCTGTTCCGGTGTCAGCACATCGATGGTGATACCCATAGCCGCGAGCTTAGCACGGCCGATCTCATCATCAATTGAATCCGGAATATCA
>ODAI013091757.1_pt1 | contig 29356 bp, 29 predicted proteins | sample 1539321 | NCBI WGS metagenome assembly ODAI01 (sample SAMN02144231, study PRJEB22623) | gut metagenome | biome: sheep rumen | host: Ovis aries | place: New Zealand
CCCAGCTGGTTCAGCACCTCGCGCAGGGCGCTCTCCGCCTTGTTCCACATCTCGTCATCCTGGTGATATTTCACCTTGTCCTCCGGATCCCGCAGGCTCAGCACGCAGCGGTAATCGGTGATGTGGAAGTCGTGATACACCTCGCGGATCAGGTTCACCACGCTGGAAACCTCATCCTTGATCTGGTCCGGCGTCACGAAGAGGTGGGCGTCATTCTGGCAGAAGTGCCGTCCGCGCTCAATGCCCTTCAGCGTGCCGCTGGGCTCGAAGCGGAAGTCGTGAGCCACCTCGCCGATGCGGATCGGCAGATCCCGGTAGGAATGCAGCCGGTTGGCATAAATCATCATATGATGCGGGCAGTTCATGGGGCGAAGCACAAAGCTCTCCCCTTCCACCTCCATGGCCGGGAACATGTTTTCTTTATAATGCTCCCAGTGACCGCTCGTGCGGTACAGATCCACCGTGCCGACACAGGGCGTCATCACATGCTGGTAACCCAGCAGCCTTTCCTTCTCCTTGATATAGTTCTCCAGCTCCATCCAGATGGTGTAACCCTTGGGCAGGAACATCGGAAGTCCCTTGCCGATCAGGTCGTCCGTCATGAACAGCTGCATGTCTCTGCCGATCCTGCGGTGATCCCGCGCCTTGGCCTCCTCCACCTGGCGTTCGTACTCCTTCAGCTCCTCCGCATTCCGGAAGGCTACACCGTTCAGGCGCGTCAGCATTTTGTTCTTCTGGTCGTTTTTCCAGTATGCGCCGGAGATGGCAGTGAGTTTGAAGGCTTTCAGCGCCTTGGTGTAGCACAGATGCGGGCCGACGCACATATCGATGTAATCGCCCTGCTGATAAAAGGTGATCACCGCGTCCTCAGGCAGATCGGCAATGTGCTCCACCTTGTAGATCTCTCCCCGGTCCTTCATCAGCTGAACCGCTTCCTCCCGGGGCAGCGGATAAACCTTGAAGGGCAGGTTTTCCTTGACGATCTTCTGCATCTCCGCTTCGATGGCTGGGAGGTCCTCATCCGTCAGTTTTACATCGCCAAGGTCGATGTCATAATGGAATCCCTTTTCCGTCGCGGGGCCGTAGGCAAAATGAGCCGAGGGATAAATCCGCTTGACAGCCTGAGCCATGATATGCGCCGCCGAGTGACGAAGAACCTCCAGCTCCTCCTCTTCCGGGCACTCCGCCGTATGTCCGTCGTTGTAGATGATTTTCATTTTCCCGTTTCCTCCTTTTCTGTGTGGCTGACGGGTACAAAAAAGCACCCGCCCTGCGTTTTTGCAAGGACGGATGCTGGATCAGCATTCGCGGTTCCACCCTGCTTGTTGAATCAACCTCTCATTGGAACGGTTTATCGGCCGTCAGCCGCCCGCCGTCCGGGAATGGTATCGAATCAGATCCTGCTGCGGGGCTTCCACCTGTTCCCGCTCTCTGTGAGCCGGCTTTCTGACCGCATGTTTCCCTTCATCCGGAAGGATTATTGAAAGTTTATCACTTCTTTTCCGAAAATTCAACCACGAATTTCTTTGCCTTTTCCTGCGCTTCAATCACCCGGTCGCACCACGCGTCAAATTCGGGATCCGGGGTCTGGCATTCCGGATGCGTCATCACGTAGTCCAGCGTGATCCTTACGCCCCGGGCAAAGGGAACCCGCGTGACCATATCCGGCACAGCCCGCTTCAGCTTGGTGTTGTCAAACACCACAGAAACGGATTTATCCCCGATCAGGCTGCCTTCAAAGTCGTACCCGAAGGGTTTCCCTGCCTCCGCCAGAAATTCGGAGGCGACATAGCAGGGCCTGAGCTCAACGCCCAGCGCGTCCGCAACGGTCTGGTATATCTGATTCCAGGTCAGCGTCTCATCTCCCGTAATCTGGAAAGCTTCTCCGATCGCGTGGGGATTGGCCATCAGGCCGATGAATCCGGTGGCGAAATCCGTATTGAAGGTCATGGTCCACAGGGAGGACCCGTCTCCATGAATCAGCACAGGCTTGCCCGCCATCATCCGCGAAATCACCTGCCAGGAGCCCTTGTTCCCGTGCACGCCCATGGGCACGCTGCGTTCATCATACGTATGGCTGGGCCGTACAATCGTAACCGGGAATCCCTCTTCCCGGTACGCTTTCATCAGCAGTTCCTCGATAGCAATCTTATTCCGGGAATACTCCCAGTGCGGATTGGCCAGGGCAGTTCCCTCCGTAATCAGATAGCCGGCTGCCGGCTTATGATATGCCGAAGCGGAGCTGATGATCATATACTGTTTCGTTTTTCCCCGGAATAGACGAAGATCACGTGCCGCATCCTCCGGATGAAACGCGATGAATTCGCATACGGTATCAAATGTCATTCCCTCCAGGGCTTTCGCGGCGCCCGCTTCATCATGAATATCCGCCGTGATCTGGTGAATGCCCTTCGGCAGCTCAGCCTGCCGGTTTCCGCGGTTCAGGAGCCATACGTCCCATTGCGGATCCTCCACCAGTTTCCGGATAATGGCCATGCTGATGGTTCCGGTACCGCCGATAAATAAAGCTTTCATAGGCTCCTCCTCTGTGTTGTTTTTTCAGGCTTTTTTCTGATTGGCAGTTTACATGCTTTCTCCGCTCGCGTCAAGGCTCTTTTCTGTGCCGATGCGCTCCTCCCTTCCCGGAAGGGCAGCCTGCCGGGCAGGCCTTGCCGGAAAAGCCTGAAGGCAAAAAAAAGATCCGGCCGTGAAGGCCGGACCTTGATGCTTTGCTTATTTGTCGTAGTTGACTACCTGGCTGAAATCGGGTGCCTTCAGGCTGGCGCCGCCGATCAGGCCGCCGTCGATTTCGGGCTGCGCCATGAGTCCTTTGACATTCTTGGGATTCATGCTGCCGCCGTACTGAATGCGGATCTTGTTGCCGGTTGCCTTGCCGTACTTGCGGGCCACGGCCTTGCGGATCACGCCGATGGTCTCGTTGGCCTGCTCGTCCGTGGCAGTCAGGCCGGTGCCGATCGCCCATACAGGCTCGTAGGCGATCACAACCTTGGCAACCTGCTCCTTCGTCAGGCCGTTCAGGGCGATCAGGGTCTGATATTCCACCAGGGCGTCCGTGTAGCCGGCTTCGCGTTCTTCCTTGTTCTCGCCGACGCAAAGGATCACCTTCAGCCCGGCATCCACCGCAGCCAGAACCCGCTGGTTCACCGTCTTGTCCGTTTCGCCGAAGTACTGTCTTCTCTCGCTGTGGCCGATGATCACATATTCCACGCCGCAGGCCTTGAGCATATCCGCGCTCAGCTCTCCCGTAAAGGCGCCGCTCTTTGCCCAGTGGACGTTTTCAGCGCCCAGCTTGATCTTGCTGCCCCGGGCGGCTTCCTTCACCGCGGCGAAATCCACGGCGGGAACGCAAACCACCACATCGCAGGAGGCATCCTTCACCAGGGGCTTCAGCTCTGTGACCAGCGCTTTCGCTTCGGCCGGGGTCTTGTTCATCTTCCAGTTGCCCGCAATAATCGCTTTACGCATTTTTGTCGATCTCCTTTTTATTTTTCATCCAGGCACGCAACGCCGGGCAGGGTCTTGCCTTCGAGGAACTCCAGGGAGGCGCCGCCGCCGGTGGAGATATGGGTCATCTTGTCGCCCAGACCCATCTGTTCCACAGCCGCCGCACTGTCGCCGCCGCCGATGATGGTCACAGCATCGCTGTCCGCCATCGCCTGAGCCACGGCCAGGGTTCCCTGCGCAAGGGTCGGATTTTCAAACACACCCATCGGTCCGTTCCAGACCACGGTCTTCGCGCTCTTCACAGCTTCCGCAAACAGCTCACGGCTCTTCGGTCCGATATCCAGGCCTTCCTTATCGGCAGGAATCTTGTCGGAATCAACGACGGTGGTTTCCACGGGTCCGTCAATAGGATCCGGGAAGCTTGCTGCGCAGACGGTATCAATGGGCAGCAGAAGCTTGACGCCCTTTTCCGCCGCCTTCGCCATCATGTCTTTGCAATAGTCAATCTTGCTTTCATCCAGCAGGCTCTTGCCCACCTCATAGCCCTTGGCCTTCAGGAAGGTAAATGCCATACCGCCGCCGATGATCAGGGTATCCACCTTTTCCAGCAGATTGTTGATCACGTTCAGCTTGTCCTCGATCTTGGCGCCGCCCAGCACCGCCACAAAGGGACGGTCCGCATTTTCCAGCGCTTTACCCATGATGGAAAGCTCCTTGCCGATCAGGTAACCGGCCACGTTGGGGCTGGTATAAGCGGTTACGCCGGCAGTGGAGCAGTGGGCACGGTGGCAGGAACCGAAGGCGTCATCCACGTACGCGTCCGCCAGGGAAGCCAGTTCCTTGCTGAAGCTCTCGATGTTCTTGGTTTCTTCCTTGCGGAAACGGGTGTTCTGCAGCAGCACCACATCCCCGTCCTTCATCGCTGCGACAGCCGCCTTTGCATTTTCGCCGACAACGTTGTCGTCATTGGCAAACACCACATTCTGTCCCAGCAGTTCGCTCAGGCGCACCGCCACCGGCGCCAGGGAGAACTTTTCTTCCGGCCCGTTCTTCGGCTTGCCCAGGTGGCTGCACAGGATCACCCGGCCGCCGTCGGCGATCAGCTTTTTAATCGTGGGCAAAGCTGCCACAATACGCTTATCGTTGGTAATCTTTCCATCCTTCATCGGTACGTTGAAGTCGCAGCGCACCAGTACCCGCTTTCCTTTGACCTGGATGTCGTCAACCGTTTTCTTAGCCATGGATGGTCACTCCTTTAAAAAATAGTTTGGCTTGATTGTATTGCAAAATCCCTTTGGGGATTTACAATCGTCTGTTCCGGGAATGCAGAAAACTTTGATTCCCCGTTCTTTCCCGGTCTGCGGGATCTTCACAGCATCTGCAGCATCCGCTCCGCCGCTCCCTGATCCGTCACCAGCAGTGCATGGGGCGTATGACGCAGCACGGAGATAATAGCCCCGGCCTTCGAAGCCCCGGCAGCGGCCGCCACCATTCTGCAGGTGCGCTTCAGCCTCGCCAGGTCCACTCCTACGCTGGAGGATTCCAGCAGGCACTCGCCGCGGATGTCATAATACGCGCCGAAGCTTTCCCCTTCTGCTCCTTTCCGGAGCAGCTCCGCCTGCCCGGCCCGGCTCATGTTTCTTTCCCGCATGGTTTCCGCGGCAATGCCGATTCCGTGCAGAATCACGTCAGCCCTTTCCAGCAGCTCCATGGTCTCATGGACCTCAGGCATTTTCAGCATTTCCTGCATGGCTGCCGCGTCCAGATGATCCGGCAGATGAATCAGCCGGTAATGCCCGCCCAGGCGGCCCGCAATCTCCTCCGCCAGCGTGTTGGCCTGCAGTTCCACGGACCGGCCGATTCCGCCGCGGGCGGGAACCACCATGACATTCAGGGCAGTCTGGCTCTGAATATTTCTGGCAACTGCGGCAACGGTCCTTCCCCCGGTCACCGCAAGAGTATTGCCGTTCTGCAGCAGGGTTCGCAGCCTGGCAGCGCAGATCCTTCCCACATCATACAGAACCTGGGCATCGTCGTCAGCGTTCCCGGGGGCAATCAGCACCCGTTCCACCGGCAGCAGCTCGCACAGCCTGTTCTCTGTCTCCGTCAGGCCGTTCATCGCCTTGGAAAATTCCCGGGCGCTGTCCAGCACCTCCTCCGCCTTCCGGCTGAGGGACATGCCGGATGCGTCCAGCTCCAGATAGCCGAGATCCTTCAGCAGCACGGCCGTATTCCGGATCTCCCGTTCGGGAAGATTCAGCCGGGCGGCCAGCTGTCTCCGGCCCACGGGCTGCAGCACGGAAATCCGCTCAAGAATCAGTGCACGCCGGGTCATTTCCTCCGTCAGGTCAGGAGCCAGCTTCCGCATCAGAGTAATGAATCCGGTATCCATGCGGTCCTCTCCTTCCTGTGCGGGACATTTTTCGCCCTCGCGGGTGAATCCCGTCCCAAACCGGATCTTATCACAATGGCATACCGGTTTCAAGTTCTTTCTTTTGTAATAATTACGTTCTTTCCGGATTCCCTCTCCTCAGCAAATCCCTTCCTCCGTCACACCCGGATGACTTCGGTCCCCTCCAGAGCGCGCCCGATCAGCGCTTCCGCGTCCAGCCGGCTTTCTCCCTCAAGGATTTTTTCCATTTTGGGATGGGTAGCCGGGTGCCGGGGGGTAAACACCGTGCAGCAGTCCTCGTAGGGCTGCTCGGAAATCTCCAGGGTGCCGATCCGCCGGGCGATCTCAATAATTTCGCTCTTATCAAAGCCAATCAGGGGGCGGAATACGGGCATGCTGACCACCGAATCCGTCGTCCCGAGGGCGGTCATGGTCTGACTGGCCACCTGGCCGATGCTTTCCCCGGTGATGAGTGCCTCGCTCTCCGTCTCCCGGGCAATCCGCTCTGCGATGCGCATCATGAACCGGCGCATGATCAGGGTCGTGTATTCCTCCGGGCATTTTTCATGAATCTGCATCTGGATTTCCGTAAAGGGCACCACATGCACCTTGATGCCGCAGCAGCTGAAGCTCAGCTTCCTGGCCAGGTCCAGAACCTTTTCCCGGGCGCGGTCGGAGGTATAGGGATAGCTGTGATAATGCACCGCGTTGATCTGAACCCCGCGTTTCGCAATCATCCACCCGGCCACCGGGCTGTCAATCCCGCCGGACAGAAGCAGCGTCGCATTCCCGTTGGTTCCCACGGGCATTCCGCCGACGGCAGGAATCACCCGGACATACAGATAGGCCATGTCCCGGATCTCAATATTCAGCACATGCTCCGGATGATGCACATCCACCTTCAGGTTCGGATTGTCATTCAGAATCCGGTAGCCGGCCTCCTCGTTGATCGCAGGGGAATTCAACGGATACCGCTTGTCGCTGCGGCGGGCGTTCACTTTAAAGGTTCCGGACAGATCCTTCATCATCTGAACCGCCTGGGCGCAGACTGCGTCAAAATCCTCCTTGGGCATCTCCACCGCCGGCGTAACGCTGTGAACGCCGAAGACGCGCGTCACCCGATCGATGCATGCGTCCGCATCGCTGAATCCGCGGATCAGAATCCGGCCGTCATGCACATGCACATCCGCACCCAGTCCGCGAACAGCATAGCGGATTTTCCGGACCAGTGCCCGGATAAAGTAAGGGCGGTTGAGCCCCTTCAGGAATATTTCCCCGTATCGTACCATCAGCAGTTCCTGCATCAGTTCTTCCTCCGTTTTATCTGCGGGTATACTTTTTCAGCATCTCATAGTGAACCGCGGCGCGGTCCGCCGCATAGCGGATTTCTTCCTCCGTGTTTTCCCGGCTGAGGCTGAAGCGCACTGAGCAGTCTGCCCGGGACGGGGAGATTCCCATCGCCTTCAGCACCGGGGATATCTTCTGTTTCCGGCTGGCGCAAGCGCTTCCGGCGGATACATAGACGCCGTCCCCCTCCAGGGCAAAGAGCATCGTCTGGCTCCGCACCGGTTCCATCGCCACGCTGAGAATATGAGGTGCGCCCTCCGCCGGATCCGGTCCGTTCACTTCCGCTGAGGGGATCCGTTCCTTCAGGAGCTCCCACAGGAGGATTTTCAGCCGCCGCATCCTGTCGTTATCCTCATCCTGCCAGCTTCTCACCGCTTCGCCGAGAGCCAGGATCCCATAGGTGTTCTCCGTTCCCGACCGGAGATTTCCCTCCTGGCCGCCTCCGAACATCAGGGGCCGGACCGGGTGCTTCTCCGAGAGAATCAATGCGCCGGTTCCTTTCAGCCCATGGATTTTGTGAGCGGAAAACGCGTAGGACTGGATTCCCAGCTTTCTGAAGTGAACCGGAACCCGAAGAAACCCCTGAACGCCATCCACATGGATCGCCGCTTCGGGACAGCGCCGGTTCCTGATTTCCGCCACCTGCTCCAGGGGCTCCGCCGCACCGGTTTCATTGTTCACCTGCATCAGGGAGATCATCGCGGTGCCGGGACCTGCCATTTCCTCAAGCTGCTCCAGGTCCGCTGTGCCGTCCCTTCGGGCAGGTATCTCCAGCACCCGGTGACCCATCCGCCGGAGCTCCTCCGCGCATGCTGAAACCGCCGGATGCTCCACGGAGGAGATCAGTACATCCCCGGGAACCTTCCTGGTTTTCATATAGCCCAGCAGGGCCAGGTTATCGCTTTCCGTTCCGCCGGAGGTAAATACAATCCGGCATCCCTCTGCTCCGGCCGCCTTCAGGCAGAGGTTCCGGACCTCCTCCATCCTTTTCTGAACCTCCAGGGCAGGCCTGTATAAAGCGGATGGATTATACCATCCGCTTTCTGTCATTTCGCTGATCAGCGCCCGTACGGACTTTCCCGGCCGCGTCGTTGCGCTGTTGTCCAGATACGCTGTCATCTTTTACTCCCGCCAGGCATCCCTGGGCACATATTTGCGAATATAATCCACCAGTTCCGCGCTGGGCTCGAGAATGATCATTTTCTTGTCCTGATCCTTTGTGAAGTAGAAGAAATACAGCTCCGCTTCCCGGTTCAGGAACCAGTTCATCCGCTTGCATCCCGGCATGCTGACATATCTTCTGAAGGCATCCGAATTCACCTTGCCGAAGCATTCCACATTCCGCACGTTCAGGCTGCCCAGGGATTTCCGCTTTTTATTGTTGTAGACCTCGGCAAAATCCAGCGCGCCGTTGGTAAAGGTGTATTCATATTCCGTCAGAATCCTGTCATGAAAGAAAAAGGTGTAGGCGCAGATGCCGGCGCTCAGCAGGAGCATCAGCAGGCTCGGCCAGTGGAAAGCGCCCATGGCAATACTGCTGGTGACCTGGGAAAAAAGGAGGGCGGCAATGAATCCGGACAGAACAATCACAACCCAGCTCAGCATGTACAGCGCCCGGTTGAGTCCGTTCCGGTGTTTGACAACAACTTCTTCCATAAAATGATCCTGCATCTTCTGTTCCTCCGGTTTGCATTTCTTTTTTCAGGAGCGATCCTGTTATTTGTTCCGGTTTCGCAGGCTGTCCGCGAATCCGGCAAAAAAAACCGTGTCCCAGGGCATCGCCGCCAAGGCTTCTTTGGCCCGCCCGATTTCCCGGACGGCGTCCTCCGCCGTTCCCTCGACTCCGCGCAGGGCGACCCATGTCATCTTGTTCTGTTCCTGGTCCTTCCCGGTGGATTTGCCAAGCCGGTCCGCGCTGCCGGTCACATCCAGCAGGTCGTCCGTCATCTGGAAGGCCAGTCCCAGATGCAGCGCGTATTCACGGCCGGCATCAATCATCTCCTCCTCCGCGCCGGCCAGCGCCAGCCCTGCCTCCACGGCGGCCTCCAGCAGGTCCGAGGTTTTATGCTCGTGAATATAGCGGATGATGTCTTCCCGGGGTTCCTGTCCCTCCGAGGTCACATCCTCGCTCTGCCCTGCGATCATTCCCGTCACGCCGGCGTGCCGCATGATGATTTCCAGCGCGAGAATCCCCTGCCTTCCGTCCATCCGCAGGGCGGAAGCCGCCATCAGTTCTGCCGCCGCGTTCAGCAGTCCGTCACCGGCCAGGATCGCCACGTTTTCCCCGAACACCTTGTGATTGGTCGGCTGTCCCCGGCGAAGATCATCGTTATCCATCGCCGGAAGATCGTCATGGATCAGGCTGTATGTATGAATCATCTCCAGCGCACAGGCAAAAGGAAGGGCATCCTCGGCGCTGCCGCCGGCCATTTCGCATGCAGCCAGCAGCAGCACAGGCCGGATTCTCTTTCCTCCCGCTTCCAGGCTGTAGCTCATCGCCTCCCACAGCGGGGATGGAATATCTCCCAGGGAGGACAGGGAGGCGATCAGCGCCTGCTCCGTCATCTGACGGTATTCATCAAAGGTTCTCATCCTTCATCTTCTCCTCTTTCCCGTCCCGGAGGAGCGTCAGCCGCCGCTGCATATCGCTGAGCTCCGACTCCAGCTCCCCAAGCATCCTGATTCCCCGCTCAAACTCCTTCACGGAATCCTCCAGCGGCATTGCACCGGCCTCGATTCTTGCCGTCATCTCCTGTACCTGCTGCAGACGCTCCTCAAAGCTGCCCTTTGTGCCCGGTTCCTTCTCACTCATTGTCTGCACTCCGTTCTTCCTTCACTTTTGCCTCAACCGTCCCGTCCGCAAAGCGGATCCGGAGCTCCCCGGCATCCTTCGCAGCCCGCGCACCGGTCAGCACGCGTCCTCCCGGATCCGACACCAATGCGTATCCCCTTTCCAGCACCAGCAGCGGATTGATCGCTTCCAGCCGCTCCCGCAGCAGGGCAATTCCTGTTTTCACAGCTTCCGCCCGCCGAAAAACGGCGTCTGTGAGGCCTGCGGCAGCGGCTTCCGCCTGCCGCCGTTCCTTCCCGATCCGGTCCATCATCGCGTGATTCAGCTTTGTCCTGCACAGGCTGTTCACTGCGGCCAGCCGCTCAAGTCTCATGGCCGGGCTGGCTGCGTTCAGCCGCAGCGCCGCTTCCTTCACCTTCGCGGCATTTCGGGCCGCTGCCCCCTCCGCTGCACGGATCAGTCCGATCCTCAGCTTTTCCATCCGGCCCCGAAGCTCCTTCCGGTCCGGAAACACGATTTCCGCGGCATTGCTGGGCGTGGATGCCCGCACATCTGCAGCCAGGTCGCAGATAGTGGTGTCAATTTCGTGCCCGACCCCGGAAACAACCGGGATCCGGCTGCCGGCCACCGCCCTTGCCACCGTCTCCTCGTTAAAGCACCAGAGATCCTCGGCTGATCCGCCTCCCCGGGCCACGATGATCACATCCGCGTCTGTCTGCTCATTGCCCGTCCGGATGCCGGCCGCAATCTCCGCCGCCGCCCGGTCTCCCTGCACGGTGGCGGGGATCAGTACGATCGGGATCCCGGGGTTCCTCATTCCGGATACGTTCAGAATGTCGTGCAGCGCCGCGCCGTTCGCTGAAGTCACAACCGCCACCTTGCGGGGAACCATCGGCAGAATCCGCTTTCGCGACGGGTCAAACAGCCCTTCCGCGTACAGCCGCTGCTTCAGTTCCTCGAAGCGTAGAAATAAATCTCCTGTTCCGTCCGGCCGCAGGCTCATCGCATACAGCTGATAGGTCCCGTTTTTCGGGTATACATCCACATACCCTGTCACAAGCACCCGGTCGCCGTCCCTGGGCTTCATCTTCGCATGAAACGTGTTCTGCCGGAACATGACACAGCTGACCGATGCATCCTCATCCTTCAGGGAGAAATACCAGTGGCCGGATGAAAGATAATGCCTGAATCCGCTGATTTCTCCGCGAACGGTCACGCTGCGGACCCGGGGTTCCCTGCGAATCGCATCGGCAATCAGCAGATTCAGCTCCGTTACGCTGATTCCGCGGATTTCACTCACGGCGCGCTGTCCTCTCAGCCGCGTCCACTGTATTGGACAAAAGCATGGCAATCGTCATCTTTCCGACGCCCCCGGGCACCGGCGTAATCCAACCGGCTTTTTCCTTCACCTTGTCAAAGTCAACATCTCCGCAAACCTTCCCGTCAACCCGGTTGATTCCGACATCAATCACGATGGCGCCGGGTTTTACCATATCCTCCGTAACGAATCCGGCCTTCCCCACCGCGGCCACCAGGATATCGGCCCTGCGGGTGTGTTCCGCCAGGTTCTTTGTCCGGCTGTGGCAAACGGTCACCGTGCAGTTTTCCCGCAGCAAAAGCATGGCCATGGGTTTTCCGACAATGTTGCTCCGTCCGATCACAACCGCTTCCATGCCGGTCAGGTCAGCACCGGTGGAGTGAATCATATACATAGCACCGTGAGGCGTGCACGGCAGAACCCCATCTGCTCCGGTCATCAGCCGCCCGGCGTTGATCATATGAAAGCCGTCCACATCCTTTTCCGGCAGGATCCTTGCAAGCGCAGCCGCTTCGTTCAGATGACAGGGCAGCGGCAGCTGAACAAGAATGCCGTGAATCGCCGGATCCCGGTTCAGCCGTTCAATCTCGTTTTCCAGCTTTTCCTGGGATATTTCCGCATCCAGCCGGATTGTCCGGGAAAGCATGCCTGTTTCCTCGCAGGCTTTTCCCTTGTTCCGGACATAGATCTCGCTGGCCGGATCGTTTCCCACCAGGATTACCGCCAGTCCGGGGGTGATTCCTTGTTCCTTCAGTGCAGCCGTCCTCCGGGAAACATCTTCCCGAATCCGGGCCGATAATACCTTTCCGTCCAGAATTTGTGCCGTCATTGTCAACCTCCGGCTCCGTCCTCCGAAGCTGTTTTTATTCCATGATCGCGTCCAGTCCGATCCACGCGACCCCGACCGCGTTGTCCCCGCTCATTTCAGGCTTTCCGAAAAAAAGCTGCGGCGCGTTTCTCTTCCCTGCCAGCCGCTGCCCCAGCATCAACCGAAAAAGTCCGGAGGAGGCCACGCCGCCGGTGACCAGTGCTTTGTGCAGCCCGGCTGCCGCCGCACCGGCGCAGAGCATGCGCCCAACAGTCCTCGCCAGGAGATCGTAAACCTCCAGAGCCAGGTCCTCCCCGGAGATCTGACGGCTTTGGATCAGCCGCTGAACCTGGCTTTCCGCACCGCTGAAATGACAGTAAAGATCTCTGCCCTCCATGCTGCACCCGAGCAGCCCTTTGCTCTTTCCTTTCTCCGCCATCAGTTCAAGCTCCGGTCCGGAGGGAAAAGAAAGCCCCAGGGCGACGCCGCAGCGGTCCACCAGCTGTCCGGCATGCAGATCTCTGCTTCCGCCGATCTGGCGGATCATTTCTTTCCGGACCTCCAGCAGATCTGTGGTTCCGCCGGAAAGGTGCAGTGCCAGGTAATCCGTCTCCGTTTCCAGTTCTGTGCCCGCCTTCGCTGCGGCAAGATGCCCCCGCTGATGCGTCGTGCCGATAAAAGGCACTCCCATCGCTGCGGCCGCCAGCCGTGCGAAGGAAGCGCCCGCGGTAAATACCGGCATATAGGAATCTGCCCCGTCCCGCGGGGCTGTGCTTGCAGCCACCGCGGCAATGGAGCCTGCCGCCGCCTGCTTCAGCTCTTGAGCCGCGCCTGACAGCTGACGGAGGTGGGCATAAACCGCCTCATTCTGCCGCAGGCCGCGCTCTCCCGGCGGCACGGGCAGCAGTTTCCGGAAGTTCAGCAGGATTTCCCGCCGCTCCGAAACCAGTGCAACACTGGTCCTGTAATTGCTGGTATCGATTCCCAGAACAGTCCTGGTCATGCGTTTTGTTCCCGGACAATGGTTCCCAGAATCCCGTTCACAAACGGTTTGTCCTCCGGATCCGAGTATTTTTCGGTCAGTTCCAGCGCTTCGGCAACGGAAACGTTATCCGGAATGCCGGGGCAGTAGAGAATCTCCCATACTGCCAGCCGGAGCACTGTGAGATCCACCAGTGACATTCTCTCAATCGGCCATCCCTTGGCCGTTTTTCCGATGATCTCATCCAGCTCTTCCAGATGGCTGAGCACCCCGTTAAACGCCTCGGCAATATACTGCCGATCTTCCGCATCCGGTTCCTTTTTCCCGATTGTCCGTCCTTCCGCAGCCCCGTTTGCCCGGAGCTCGTCGTAGACCATTTTCAGTGTTTCTTCGCCGCCCTGGCCTCCTGAAACCCGTTCAAAGATCAGCTGCATCGCGGCAGACCGTGCAGTTTTTCTGGACATGCGTGTTATTCTCCGTCTTCAATATCTTCAGCCGGTTCTTCTGTATCCGCTTCCGCTTCAGACTCTTCCATGGCTGCCTGGCGCTCGTCCTGGTCGCGGGCGATTTCGCTCTTGATGTCAATCACTTTGGCATCCTTCGCGGGAATAATTTTGTTGGCGGCATCCTTGATGAATTCCTGTTTGTTGTCTACGGTGCCGAGGAAGTATCCGATTCCGAACAGCGCCACCAGCAGCAGCGTCCGCCAGAAGCCGATCACCATCATCAGCACGGCGATTCCAACCAGTCCGAGGCCGACCGCAAGACCCATTGCAGGTGTTCCCATCTTCAGCTTTTTCATGCAGGATTATCCCCTTTCTCTTCTCCATGCGCGGCATCCGCGGCAGGCTCCTTTTTTTCTTCACTGTTCGCGCTCTGCTCTTCCGCAGCGGAATCCGCCGCAGTTTCCTTCTCTTTCAGGTCCTCCGGCGGCATGGGCATGATGCAGGGCTCCTCCTGCGTGCTGAAAAGCCGCTGGTGTATCGGACGGTCATCTTCAATATCCAGTCCGCTCATCAGGCTTTCCGCCGTAGCCATCGCCGCTGCCGCAGCCGCTTCTTCTGTCTGGGCGGGTTTTCCGGTTTCCTCCTTGGCTTCAGGCTGTTCCGGCGTCTCGTTTTTTGCCGGTTCTGCCGGCAATGTCTCCGGCTGGATCTCCTCTTTGATTTCCGGATTCCCCTTCGGCAGCCGGTTGCCTGCCGGAGGTTCGATGGCAAAGGGCGCATCCTTCGCTTCTTCTCCGGAAGCTTCAATCTGCACCCGGATTCCCTTCACCTCCACACCGCTGCAGGCCGTCACATACTGCTTCACCTGCTTTTGCAGGGTATCCACCGTAAGCGGAATGCTGATTCCCCCGGCCACGGTGCCGCGGATACGGATCAGCAGCCCGTCCCGCTGATTCTCCAGCCGGATACCCTCCGTCCGGATTTCCTGATGCTGATCCACACATTTCTGTACCATGGTTTCCAGGGTTTTCAGCGAAATGGCCAGATCCCCGCTTTCCATCTTCTGGAGGATAAATTTATCCTTCCTCCGGCGGTGGCGGAAAAGCATCAGTATGCAGTAGACGCCCAGGATCAGCAGTACGGCCGCGCACACGCCGACCAGCACCTTCCGCAGGGTCGTTTCCTTCATAATAATCTGCTCACCGAAACCGATCACATCAACCCCGAAAAAAACCTGTGCGACCAGTCCTGCGCAAGCGGCCACCAGCAGAAGGCCGGCCACTGCTACCAGGATCCGGTCCAGAATGCGAATTTTCATGGTCTTCTCCTTTCAAACTGTTTTCGGGATAAAAGTCAGAAAGACAGAGGAAAAAATCCTCTGTCCGGAAACAGATCATGTCTCTTCGGATGGTTTGTCTTCCTCCGGAGTCCCGCCGTCAGCCTCCGGCGCCGCTTCCTCTTCGCTCTTCCGGGGCTCCTTCCGGGCTTTGGGGCTCTTGTTCCGGGTGCGGGCGGGCTTTTTTTCCGCCTCTTTCGGTTCCTCTTCCTTCTCCGCTTCCGCTTCGGGCTCCGTCAGTTTCTCCGGCTCCGCTTCCCCCGCGACAAGCGCAGCGCTTTCCGCGCCGGACTGGAGTGCTTTGTTTTCCTTTTCAAAGCTGACGCCCTGCACATGCACATCCACCCGGACCACGTGGAGCCCCGTCATGGACTCAATCGCCTTGCGGACGTTTTCCTGTGCGTCCATGGCAGCCCGCTGAATCGGCGTTCCGTATTCCACAATCACATACAGGTCCACTGCCGCTTCTTCCGTTCCGATCTCGACCTTCACGCCCTTGGTGACGTTCCGGTTTTTGCTCAGGATACTGCCTCCGACACTGCACATGCCGGCAATTCCTTCCACTTCGTTGGCAGCAAGCCCCGCAATAATGGCCACGACTTCATTTGCGTAGGTGATTTTTGCAGACGGGGTCGTGTCATTATCCGCCGCAAGCGGCAGCGTGCTGTTGGTCTCTTTTTTGGCGGCCATTTTGATCGTCCTCCTTCTATGGAGTTTCTGATTCATTTAATTATATCAGATTCCGTCTTTCTTGACAACCGGAACGCCCATCACTGTTCCGGCTCCCTTTTCGGCATCTCAATCCGGATATGCAGCTCCTCCAGCTGTTTGTCCTCCACAGGGCCCGGCGCACCCATCATTACATCCTGTGCGTTTTTATTCATCGGGAACGGAATGACTTCGCGGATCGACTCCTCCCCGGCCAGCAGCATCACCATCCGGTCAACCCCGGGAGCGATGCCGGCATGTGGAGGCGCGCCATAGCAGAAAGCGTTGTACATTGCCGGGAACTTGGCCTTCACGTCTTCCTCTCCCAGCCGGACCATTTCAAATGCTTTGATCATGATCTCCGGATCATGATTCCGGACGGCTCCGGAGGACAGTTCCACACCGTTGCACACCAGGTCGTACTGGAACGCAGTGATGGACAGCGGATCCACCTCTCCCGCGGCAGCCTTGTTCAGGATATCCAGCCCGCCGTTGGGCATGGAGAAGGGATTATGGCAGAATTCAAGCTCGCCGCTCTCCTCCCCGATTTCATACATCGGGAAATCAACGATCCAGCAGAATTCATACTTCTCGGTATCCATATGATTCGGACACAGCTCTCCGAGCTTGCGGATCAGCACACCGGCTGTTTTCTGGGCTGCGCCTTTTTTCCCGGCTGCCAGTGCAACAAAGGTGTTCGGGCGCAGGTTCAGCTTCCGGATGATTTCTTCCTTCCGGTCCTGCAGGAATTTTGCGATGCCGCCGCTGATTTCACCGTTTTCATCCAGCTTGAACCAGTAGCACTTGTTTCCGCTGACCACCTCGGCATCCGCGCAGAGCTTGTCAATCTGCTTCCGTGTGGCGCTAAAGTCCGTCACCGGCACGGCCTTCACAACATTTCCTTCAAAGGGGCCGAATCCGCATCCTTCCATCAGGTCGGTCACATCCGCTACTGTCAGGTCGATCCGGAGATCCGGTTTGTCGGTTCCGTAGGTTTCCATCGCTTCGAGATAAGGAATCCGCCGGAACGGCGCGGAGGAAGCCCTGTTATACTTGCCGAAGCGGGAGAATACCGGCGGCAGTACATCCTCCAGCACTGCAAATACGTCCTCCTGGCCGGCAAAGGCCATTTCCATATCCAGCTGATAGAATTCCCCGGGGCTGCGGTCTCCGCGGGCATCCTCATCCCGGAAGCAGGGCGCGATCTGGAAATAGCGGTCGAATCCGCTGGTCATCAGCAGCTGCTTGAACTGCTGGGGCGCCTGCGGCAGGGCATAGAACATGCCGGGATGTTTTCTGGCAGGCACCAGGTAGTCCCGGGCTCCTTCCGGGGAGGAAGCGGTCAGGATCGGCGTGGTGATCTCCAGGAAGCCGTGCTCCGTCATGGCCTGGCGAAGCGCCGACACAACGTTGCAGCGAAGCACAATATTCTTTTTGACCTCAGGGTTTCTCAGGTCCAGGTACCGGTATTTCAGCCGGATGCTTTCATCCGCCTCCCGGCTGCGGTTGATCTGGAAGGGCAGCGCATTGTAGCGGCATTTTCCAAGCACCTCCACGCTGTCCGGCACCACTTCGATATCCCCGGTGTCCATCCGGGGATTCTTGCTGGCCCGTTCCCGCACTGTTCCCGTTACGGAAACAACGCTCTCCTTGTTCAGGTTCAGGAAGGCATCCAGGATTTTTTCATCCTCCGCCACCAGCTGCGTGCATCCGTAAAAATCCCTCAGCACCACGAAGGCCAGGTTCCCGCCAACCTCCCGCACGTTTTCCACCCATCCGCTCAGGCGGACTTTCTCCCCGGCGTTTTCCAGCCGGAGCTCATTACAGGTATGTGTTCTGTTCTGCATGGTTATCCTTTCCTCTCTTTATCCGATCATGCCGCGAACGGCGCTGCAGGCCTCTTCAGCGGAAACCACCGTTTCCTCGCCGGTCGCCATGTTTTTGATTTTCACATTGCCGCCGGCGGCTTCCTCATCGCCGATGACCGCTGTCAGCGGCGCCCCGGTTTTGTTGGCATATTTGAACTGTGCCTTTAGGCTCCGGCCGCAGTGATCCAGGTCTGCCCGGATGCCCTCCCGGCGCATTTTCTGAACCAGGCCGAAGGCATAGGTCCGGTTATTTCCCATGTAGGCAACAAAAATATCATACTGATTCGGCTTCGGAATCTGAACGCCTTCGGCATCCAGGAGCATCAGCACCCGCTCCAGGCCCATTCCGAACCCTACTGCCGGAATATCCTGCTCTCCGATCTGCGCCACCAGGTGATCATATCTCCCGCCCCCGCAAACTGTCAGTTTGCCGCCGGGCGTTTCGGTAACCAGTTCAAAAACAGTTTTGGTATAGTAATCCAGCCCCCGCACAATCCGGCTGTTCACCCGGAACGGAACCTGTTCCGCGGTCAGGCACTGCTGCATCTGATCAAAATGGTCCCGGCATTCATCGCAGAGCAGATCCAGCATGCTCGGCGCATCCTTTGTCAGCTCCTGGCACTTCTTCTCCTTGCAGTCCAGCACGCGAAGCGGATTCCGTTCAAATCGTTCCTGGCAGGTCGGGCACATCTGGCTGATCCGCCCCCCGAGGAACTCCTTCAGCCGGGCATGATAAACCGGACGGCACTTGGGGCATCCGATGCTGTTGATTTCGACGCTCAGGTTCTGTATGCCGAGATCCTGCAGCAGATGATAGGCGGTCAGGATCAGTTCCGCGTCCGCGGTAGCCTCCCCCGCGCCGAAGCATTCCATTCCGAACTGGTGATGCTCCCGCAGCCGCCCGCTCTGCGGATTTTCATACCGGAAGATCGGCGCATTCAGGTAAAACATCTTGCACGGAAGCGGATCCGCGTACATGTGATGCTCCAGAAAACAGCGGACAGCGCCGGCCGTTCCTTCCGGTTTCAGCGTGATGGACCGGTCTCCCTTGTCCGTGAAGGTGTACATCTCCTTCTGCACGATGTCCGTGGTATCGCCCACGCCCCGCAGAAACAGTTCTGTATGTTCAAACACCGGGGTCCGGACTTCCCGGTATCCCGCCAGTGCGGCAGCATTGCGCATCCTTTCCTCCAGATACTGCCAGCGGTAGCTTTCATTCGGCAGTACATCCTTGGTCCCCCGCGGAGCCTGTGTCAGCATGGCCATCCTCCTGTTCCGTTGCCGCGAAGGCACCCGGTGCGTTTCTGTCCCTGGCTTCTGTTCGCGTCAGCTGATAATGATATATACCTGAGTAGTATATCATAATTTTCAGCCTTGTAAAACAAAAAACTCGGGAACCGTTTCGGTTCCCGGGTTTGCGGAGCGTTCCGCCCGGAGAGGCATTCCGGCTGTTTACCAGGAGTAATTCATTGCCTGGGCCACGCAGTCCTGGTGAGCCTGGTCCACCACGGAGGATTCATGGGTCTTGCTCTTGTAGAAGTGAATGCAGAAGTGACCGTCAAATCCGTTTCCGCTGATGGTGGAGGTTCCGTGAGGCATCCCGTTCATGGACGCCGCGTATACATGACCGTTATACTTGACAAGGATCGCTCTTCTGTGCCAGGACCAGTGGCCGCCGAAGCAGGACATCATGGTCTTCATATCATTCCATGTCAGCGGTTCTGAATCCATGTGGTTGTATCCGCTCCACCGCCTGCAGGTAAAAACCTTTCCGGTTTTGCAGTCCTTGACCTTGAAGGTGGCCCCTTTGGGTATGGTTGTGCTTCCGCCGCTGAACCAGCTCAGCCGTTCCGTCTGTCCAGACGAGGAAGATCCCGATCCGGCTTTTTTTGCATCCGAGCTGTTCAGCATGGAGAGCGTGCTTGAATTTACAACGCCGGTGACGTTCAGCCCGTTTTTTGACTGGAAGGCTTTTACAGCCCGCTTCGTCATATTGCCGTAGTCCCCGTCCGCGCTTCCTTCAAGGTATCCAAGCTTGATCAGCCTTTTCTGAACCTTCCGGACCGCATCGCCGGAATCCCCCGGCTGGCAGGTGCCTGAAGAGGAGGATGAGGAAGAGGAAGAGGAAGAGGACGATGCCTTCCGGGCATCCCCGCTGTTGAGCATGCTGAGCGTACTGGAGTTGACCTTGCCGGTGACGTTCAGCCCGTTCCTGGACTGGAATGCCTTCACCGCGTTTTTGGTCATGGTGCCGTAGGAGCCGTCAGCGCTCCCCTCCAGATATCCGAGGGAAATCAGCCGCTTCTGTACCTTCCGGACTGCTTCCCCTTTATCCCCGGGCTGGCAGGTCCCGGAACTGCCGCCGGAGCTGCTTTGGGAGCTCTGGCTGCCGGAGGAAACCTTGATGTAGGTTTTCCAGACATACCCGCTTTTTCCCGCTCCCGAGACCCGGTACCATTTGCCGGAAGTCTCCTTGATGGTTACCTTGTCCCCTTCGTGATACACGCCCACAACATTGCTGTCTGAGGATGCGCTGGCACGGATATTCAAAGCTTCCACCGTGACGGTGCCCGTCTGGGCCATCGCGGAAAACAGCGGAACAAGGCAAAGGATAAATATCGCCAGGATAAATAAATACCCTTTCTTCATCGGAACAATCTCCCTTCCCGCGAAATTAAGTTAATTTTATTACAAAATTATTACGCTGTCAATGATAATCTTAATACTTTGAAAATATTTTTCTTATTCTCTTAATATTTATAGGAATCTTTCTGTCTTCCGTCCCGGCCGTGTGTCTGATCTCCCCTCGTTTTTGCAGATATTGCTTGACAGGCTTTCCTGTATATGCTAGAATTCACGAGGTTTTGAGAAACCAGTGCCGAAGACAGCCGGTACCGCATCCGCGGTTTAAAGGGGAATCCCGCCTGCCGAGGTGTAAGCGGATTTGTTCTTTTCCCTTGCGCCTGCACGCAAGGGTTTCTTTATTCTGAACCGGTCAGGAGGTGCAACAGAAACAATGAGCAGCAATCTCGAAGCCAAAAAACAGGTTGTGGCCGATATCGTTGAAAAGCTGAAGAATGCCGAATCCATGGTCGTTTGCTCCTACAGCGGACTGACGGTGGAACAGGTAACCGCCCTGCGCAAGCAGTGCCGTGAAAACGATGTGCATTACTGCGTGCTGAAGAACCGTCTGGTTCTCCGTGCCCTGCAGGAGCTGAACATCGAAGGCCTGGAAGGTCTGCTGGAAGGCCCCAACGCTTTCGTTTTCGGTGAAAAGGATGTGACGGCCGCGCCGAAAATCATCAACACCTTCATCGAAAAGAACAAGCTGACCTCTCTGGAAATCAAGGGCGGTCTGATGGGCACGGACGTCATGGACGTTGCCGCTGTCAAGTCCCTTGCCGCCACCCCCAGCCGGGAAGAACTGCTGGCCACCATGGTCGGCTGCCTGGTCTCCCCTGTCTCCGCGCTGGTCTCCGTTCTCGAGGAAATCGCCGAAAAGAAGGAAGCCGCCTGAGGCCTGCCGCAGCCTGATGGCTGCATAAACAACAAATATTAATTGGAGGATAATCATCATGAATATTCAGGAGATTCTCGAAGCTGTAGAGGGCATGACCCTGCTGCAGGTTAAAGAACTGGTTGACGCCATGAAGGAAAAGTTCGGTGTGACCGGCGCGATCGCCGTCGCCGGCGGCCCCGCTGCGGGTGGCGCTGCTGCTGCCGAAGTTGAAGAAAAGACCGAGTTCGATGTCGTGCTGAAGGATGCCGGCTCCGAAAAGATCAAGGTCATCAAGGTTGTCCGTGAAGTCGTTTCCGGCCTGGGCCTGAAGGAAGCCAAGGACATCGTCGAGTCCGCTCCCAAGACCATCAAGGAAGCCGTCTCCAAGGAAGAAGCCGAGAAGATCGCCGAGCAGTTCAAGGCTGTCGGTGCCACGGTCGAAATCAAATAATTTTCTTGAGGCTGTTTCAGGCGGGTGTTCTTCACCCGCCTGTTTTTAGATTTTGAAAAACGGGTTCCGGATCTTTTTCTGAAGGGAGGCGAGCCATTTCCATGACCGGGATCAGGAGGATACTTCCGCTGTTGCTGCTGCTCTTGCTGTTGCCGCGCCTGTCCGCAGGTGAGGTTGAAGTCCTCGCTCCCCGCTGGCCGGTTCCGGACGCGGTTTCCCGCCTGCTGGATGTTGCTTCAGAAGAGGTCGGATATACCGAGGAGGAGCACGGGCGCACGAAATACGGCGAATGGGTCGGAGATCCCTATTGCCAGTGGTGTGCCGAATTTTTATGCTGGTGTGTGGACCAGACGGACCAGCGATACGGAACCTCCCTGCTGAAAAAATCTTATCCGCTTTATTCCGGTTCCAATGAGGGCCGTGCCTGGTTTATCCGGGCCGGCCGCTATGTCATCCGCAAGGGAGAGGTGGAGGGCTGGGGATATGAATGGCTGAAGGGGGAAACGGAATTTATTTCCTCCGGTGATTATATTCCCCAGCCGGGAGACTGGGTTTTTTTCACCTGGACCAGCGATGATGATACGGATCACGTAGCGATGGTGGAATACTGTACCCGGGATACGGATACAGGCGAGATCCTGATCCACGTGATCGAAGGGAACGCACCTTCCGCCGTCGCCCGGAATACCTACGAGCTGAATTACAGCCGGATCCTCGGATACGGAACGGTTCACGATGCGGCGGATATCACCATGCATTTCGGCAACCAGGGTGAAAAGGTCCGGCAGCTTCAGGAAAAGCTCGTCTACCTCGGGCTGCTGGATCCGCAGTATGAAAACGGCGTCTTTGGAAATGCCACCCACGATGCCCTCCGCTCCTTCCAGCTGGAGCACGATCTGCGTCCTCTCGGCCTGGCCAATCTGTCCACCCAGCGCCGGCTGGATGAAGCCTGTCAGGAAAAATACGAGAACACGCCGTCCACATGGATCGTAACCGAGGATGAGTAGCCGTCTCCGGCGGTCAAAAAAAGCCTTTCCGCAAAGGGATTCTTTTCTCCCTCCGGAAAGGCTTTTTCTTTACCGGCGCGCGCAGGCCGCAGCGTTCTCAGCCGCCCTTCAGCAGTTTGAGCGCCGTCTCCAGCAGGTCTCCCACGGTGGAAGCATTTCGGACAGCCATTTTAATCGCTTCCTTTTCGATCAGGTTGAGCTTATGGTCCTTGTTGGCTTCAAACCATTCGGTCAGCAGCTTCAGGTCTTCCTGGTTCATCTGTTTTTCCTCCTTCTTCAGGCTTCAATTCCAGAATGATCAGCTCGCAGGGATTATTGATTCTCGGAATCCGCGGTTTGGCAGCATTTGTCATTCCTCGGGAGATCATCATCCGCCCGCCGTCATGCAATCCGTGGGTCAGCTTCGGAAAGATCCCCTGGCCGGGTGCGTACAGTCCCCTGCCCAACAGCTGAATCTGCCCGCCGTGGGCATGGCCGCAAACCGTAAAGTCAATCTCTCTTTCGCGCACATAGTCCCGGTATACCTCCGGATGATGACACAGCAGGATCCGGAATCCGTCTTCCTGCTCAAACCGGTCCAGGAAGCCTGTATCCGGCGGTCCCTTCCGGCGGCTGCCCAGTCCTCCCAGCCGGATTCCGCGGAAAAAGCAGCTCTCATCCTGCAGCCATACCGCTTTGCTTTTCCGTACCCGTTCCATCCAGGCTGTCGCCTCCCGGAATTTCACCTCATGATTCCCGGGGGAATAGAATACCGGCACCAGCTCCGGAACCTCCTGCAGAAAGCGTTCCGCATAGCGGTTGTCCCGCCGGTGGCGGTCCACCAGGTCCCCCGGGATCAGAACCGCGTCGCATGAAGTCAGGATCTCCAGCACATCGTCATAGGGGGCACTGTGCAGGTCAGGCGCCACTGCCAGCTGCAGCTTCCAGGGAATCTTCGGGCTTTGAAGAATATGCCGGGTAATCGTTCTTTTCATCTCGCCGCTGCCTTTTTCCTGTACCGGATCAGGCAGCCGTACCCGATCACCAGCAGGAGCACAATCATACTTCCCGTCACCCATCCTGCCTTCCCCAGCAGAAAGCTGAAGGTGCCGGCCAGCCGCTCTGATGCCTGGGAAATCATCCGGCTGGGCTGCAGAATCAGTACCGCCGCACAGACGGACAGCAATACCAGTCCCGTTCCCGCTGCCGCGGTACCGAAATGTTTCAGGCCTCGTACGGGTTCCCGTCCAAGAAGCAGTGCAATCAGGCCTGCAATCAGCAGGCTCATCGTGAAGGCAAACAGCGGCACTTTCCGCAGGGAGCGGATGCTTCCGGCCAGGTCCACTGCTGTTTCCGCGTATTTCATCCCGGCTGTCAGCAGGGATTCCCGCATCGGGAAAATGGTTCGCTCGATAACCGTTACCACATCCGCCACCACAGTCCTCGGCTCCTCCGGGGACTTCTCAGCGTCGATGGTGGAATAAACCGCCTCCTCGATGCTGCCGGCATCCCAGCGGGGAAAACTTCCCATTTCCCCCTCTGTCAGCAGCTTCGTCCACCAGGCAGCCGCCTCGCTGTTTTTGGCCTTCAGCTCATCCCGGGAAATGGCTGTTTTAACCTTTTCGGCAGAAAAGCCGTACCCCCCCGCCATCCGGTCCACTTGTTCGTGAATATGACGGAGCTGCCCGTCCATTTGCCTGTCATCCGTCGCGACACTCAGATGAAATCCGGCAGAGGACAGAACCAGCACCGAAATCACGCTCAGCAGCGTCACGCTCAGCATCACGGTCAGCAGAAATGTCAGTATCCATGCTGCTCCCCGTTCTGGAAGAAAAGCTCTTCCGGTTTTCTCTGTCCTCATGCTCTCACCACCAGCTTCATCAGAATGCTTACCATTTTGTGCACAAACGGCCAGATGCGGTGCAGCGCCAGCGCCATGACCGCCGCGATCGGAAGCGCCGTCACCAGCGGAAGAAAATACAGTCCCGCTCCGGGGGCTTTCCTTTTTTCAGTGCTCACTTTTCCTTGTTCTCTCCCTTCGTCTGTGTCGTCTCTGCTGCATGTCATCCTTCATGGGTGCCTCTCCCCGAAGCTGAAGCAGCTGATCACGCAGCTGTGCTGCCCGCTCGAACTCCAGTTCCTTTGCAGCGCCGATCATCTCTTCCTCGATCCGGCGCATCAGTGCGTCCCGTTCCTCTTCTGTCAGGGTTTCCGGCGCGGTTTCCTCCACCTTCCGGGTGATCTCCAGCACGGAGTGGATGGCATTCCGCACTGTTTCCGGCGTAATGCCGTGCTTTCGGTTGTAAGCCTCCTGCAGCGCCCTTCTCCGGTTGGTTTCCGACATGGCTTTCGCCATGCTTTCCGTCAGGCTGTCGCCGTACAGGATCACCCTGCCGTCCGCGTTCCGGGCTGCGCGCCCGATGGTCTGAACCAGGGAGGTCTCGCTGCGGAGAAATCCTTCCTTATCCGCGTCCAGAATCGCCACCAGCGATACCTCCGGCAGGTCCAGTCCCTCCCGCAGCAGGTTGATTCCGACCAGCACATCATATTCTCCCAGCCGGAGATCCCGCAGCAGCTCCATCCGCTCCATGGTCTGGATATCGCTGTGCAGATACCGGACCCGGATGTCCATTTCTTTCAGATAATCCGTCAGGCTCTCTGCCATGCGTTTGGTCAGTGTGGTCACCAGAACCCGTTCGTTCTTCTCCGTAACCCTCCGGATTTCACTCACCAGGTCATCCACCTGGCCGGTCGCCTTCCGGAGGATGACCTCCGGATCCAGCAGTCCGGTGGGGCGGATGATCTGCTCCACCGTCTGCTGCGCCCGCTCCCGCTCATAAGGCCCAGGCGTTGCCGATACGTAAATGGTCTGCCCGATCCGGCTTTCAAACTCATTGAAAAGCAGCGGCCGGTTGTCATAGGCGGAGGGCAGGCGGAACCCGTATTTCACCAGCGTGTCCTTTCTTGCCCGGTCTCCGTTGTACATCGCCCGGATCTGAGGAACAGTTACATGGCTTTCATCAATGAACACCAGGAATTCCCCGGAAAAATAATCCAGCAGCGTGTAGGGCGCGTCTCCCGGCTTCCGCCCGTCAAAATAGCGGGAATAGTTCTCGATCCCCTGACAGTATCCGATCTCCCGCATCATTTCAATATCATAGCGGGTGCGCTGCGCAATCCTCTGCGCCTCCAGCAGGCGTCCCTCCGCTTCAAATTCGCCGATGCGCTCCTGCAGGTCGCGCTCAATCTCCTGTATATGCTCTTCCATATGCTCCGGATTGGTTGCATAGTGCGTAGCCGGGAAGAGGGCGGCATGCTCCAGCGTGGCGGTTACGTGCCCGCTCACCGCATCGATCTGGGAAATCCGGTCAATTTCATCCCCGAACATTTCCACCCGCAGGGCATGCTCCTTTTCCCCGGCCGGGATGATTTCCACCACATCGCCGCGAACCCGGAAGGATCCCCGCTCAAAATCCGTATCGTTCCGTTCATACTGGATATCGATCAGGTCCCGCAGCAGCCGCTGTCTCGGATAGGTCATCCCGGGCCGGAGGCTGATCATCTGCCCCTCGTATTCGCTGGGATCGCCCATGGAATAAATGCAGCTGACAGAGGCGACGATAATGACATCCTTTCGTTCCCGCAGTGCCGCGGTAGCGGAGTGGCGCAGCCGGTCAATCTCGTCGTTGACGGATGCATCCTTTTCAATATAGGTATCCGAGGAGGCGATATATGCTTCCGGCTGGTAATAGTCGTAATAGGAGACGAAATATTCCACCCGGCTGTCCGGGAAAAAGGCGCGCAGCTCGCTGCACAGCTGGGCCGCCAGCGTTTTGTTATGGGCGATGACCAGCGTCGGCTTCTGCACCCGTTCAATGACAGAAGCCATGGTAAAGGTCTTGCCGCTGCCCGTAACGCCAAGCAGGATCTGGTCCTTCAGTCCGGCCTGAACGCCTGCTGCAAGGGCCTCAATCGCCTGGGGCTGATCGCCGGAGGCGCTGTAAGGCGCCTTCAGCACAAACTGGTCCATGCCTTCTCCTTTCCCGCCGGATAGCGAAGGGTGATAACCTGCCCATCCTTTGCCGTCCACGTATGGCTGAAAATCTGACGCGTTGGTTCAAGGTACTGCTCCGGATCCTCCAGGCTGGTGCTGAAATGCGTCAGCAGCAGGGCTCCCGGATTCGCATTCCGGGCAATTTCCGCCGCTTCGCTGAACATCATATGGTGATTCCGGATGGCCTGCGGCCGCTTTTCCTCATCCCCGTACATGCCCTCCAGAATCAGCAGATCGGCATCTCCTGTATATTTTTTCAGTGTTTCACAGGGCCGCGTATCCGTTGAGAACACGACGGTAATTCCTTTGCGTGGTTCCCCGAAAACCTCCTCCGGAAGGACCTTCCGCCCCGCAACGTGCACCGCTTCACCGCTCTGCAGCTTTTTCCATTCGCTGACCGGAACGCCCAGGCCGGCTGCCTTTCCGGGCAGGAACTCGTTTCCCCGGGGAAGCGTCATCCGGTATCCAAAACAAGGGATTCCCCCATGATCCACCGGAAACGAGCGGATCTGCAGCCCGATCGCTTCCATCTCCATCCCTTCCGGGGGCAGCTCATGCAGCAGCACCGGATAGCTCAGCGGCGGGACGATGACGCACAGGCCTTCCACCACCCGTTTCAGCCCTTTCGGTCCCCAGATCCGAAGCGTTTCTGTTTTTCCGGCCTTTTCCAGGCTCAGCAGAAGTCCGGCCAGACCTGTGCAGTGATCACCGTGGAAGTGTGTCAGCAGCACATCTTCGATGCATCGGAATCCCCACCCAAGCTTCCGGATTCCCACCTGGGTTCCCTCGCCGCAGTCAATGAGCATGCTTCGCCCGTTCTGCCGGACATACAGGGAGGAAAGCGCCCGGTCCGCCAGCGGAAGCGTTCCGCCGGTTCCAAGCGTACAAAGCTCCAGCACGGTGTTTCCTCCTTCCGGACCCCTTTGACCGATCCGGCCAAATGAATAAATCCATCAGCCATCATACTCCCCTTTTGCCCATCTGGCAATCTTAATGGGTCCCGTTCCGGGAAAAAACTCCTGTTTTTAAACCGTTCCGCACTTTTCCCGCCGGATTTGCCATCCTGATCATTCCGGATAGGCGCTGTGTTTTATGCATCTGTTATGCATATTATGCATTTTGCAAGTCTTATGATCGATATGTTTTTAAAGTGTATTTAAGAAAAAATGCTTGACATGAGGTTGCTCCGGGTGTACATTGTTTTGCATAAACATGCACGAAGGAGGAATTCCCATGGACAAGAGCAAGATTAAAAAGGTGGTTCTCGCCTATTCCGGCGGTCTGGATACATCCATCATCATTCCCTGGCTGAAGGAGAACTACAACAACCCTGAAATTATCGCCGTTTCCGGCGATGTCGGTCAGGGCACCGAACTGGACGGGCTGGAGGAAAAAGCCCTGAAAACCGGCGCATCCAAGCTGTATATCCTGGACCTGACGGATGAGTATGTGGATGATTATATCATTCCCACCATGAAGGCAGGCGCCGTCTACGAGGATTATCTGCTGGGCACCAGCCATGCCAGGCCCTGTATCGCCAAGGGGCTGGTGGACATTGCCAGGAAAGAAGGGGCCGACGCTATTTGTCACGGCTGCACCGGAAAAGGCAATGATCAGGTCCGTTTCGAGCTGGCTGTCAAGCACTTTGCACCGGATATGCCGATTATTGCCCCCTGGCGGGAGTGGTCCATTCAGTCCCGCGACGAGGAGATCGATTATGCCGAGGCGCATAACATTCCCCTGAAAATCACCCGGGAAACCAATTACTCCAAGGATAAAAACCTCTGGCACCTGAGCCACGAAGGGCTGGACCTGGAGGACACCGGCAATGAACCGCAATATGAAAAACCCGGCTTCCTGGAAATGGGTGTTTCCCCTCTGGACGCGCCGGATGAGCCGGAATATATCACGCTGGACTTTGAGCAGGGGACGCCGGTGGCGCTGAACGGCGAAAAGCTCTCCGCCAAACAGATCATCCTGAAGCTCAATGAGCTGGGCGGAAAAAACGGCATCGGCATTATTGACATCGTCGAAAACCGGCTGGTCGGCATGAAGTGCCGCGGCGTCTACGAAACCCCCGGCGGCACCATTCTCTACAAAGCTCACGAGACGCTGGAATCCGTCTGCCTGGACAAGCTGACCATGCATGAAAAGCAGAAGCTTTCCATCACCTTTGCCGAGCTGGTTTACAACGGGCTCTGGTTCTCCCCCCTGCGGGAGGCGCTTTCTGCCTTCGTGGATAAGACCCAGGAAAAGGTAACCGGAACCGTAAAGCTGAAGCTCTACAAGGGCAATATTATCAAAGCCGGCGTCTGGAGCGATTATTCCCTCTATTCCGAGGATATCGCCACCTTCGGCGCCAGTGATTACAATCAGAAGGATTCCGCCGGGTTCATCACGCTCTTCGGCCTGCCCACAAAGGTTCAGGCACTGGTGGATGCCGCCGCGGCGAAAAAATAACCTCAAAGGCTGTCATTTGCCGGTGAGTATTGCGGAGGATTCATGACAAAGGTTTTTATTGACGGCAGCGCCGGAACGACCGGCCTGCGAATCCGTGAGCGGCTGGCCGGCCGGCCGGATCTGGAGCTGATGGTCCTTCCGGAAGCCTTCCGGAAGGACCCCTCCGCCCGGGCGGACGCGCTGAATTCAGCCGCGGTTTCCTTTCTCTGTCTGCCGGATGATGCCGCCCGTGAAGCAGTCTCCCTGGTCACCTCCCCGGAGGCGGTCATCATTGATACCAGCACCGCTCATCGGACCGCGGAAGGCTGGATCTACGGTTTTCCTGAGCTGAAAGGGCAGCGGGAGAAAATCTCCGCTGCAAAACGGATTGCCAACCCGGGCTGCCATGCCAGCGGGTTCATCGCCCTGGTGGCGCCGCTCGTGGAAGCTGGCCTTCTTGCGCCGG
>ODAI012325377.1_pt1 | contig 29337 bp, 33 predicted proteins | sample 1539321 | NCBI WGS metagenome assembly ODAI01 (sample SAMN02144231, study PRJEB22623) | gut metagenome | biome: sheep rumen | host: Ovis aries | place: New Zealand
CGAGGGTGTTGCCATCATGTGGAAGGAGAACGTAGACGTTTCCATCACCGGTAACTCCACCAATCCTACCAGATTCCAGCATCCCGTTGCAGGAACCTACAAGAAGGAGAGAGTAGAAGCAGGTAAGAAGTACTTCTCCGTTGCTTCCGGCGGTGGTACCGGACGTACCCTGCATCCCGATAACACGGCAGCAGGTCCTGCTTCCTACGGTATGACCGATACCATGGGACGTATGCACTCCGATGCACAGTTCGCAGGTTCCTCCTCCGTTCCCGCTCACGTGGAAATGATGGGCCTGATCGGCGCAGGTAACAACCCTATGGTTGGTATGACCGTATCCGTTGCCGTATCCATCGAAGAGGCTGCTAAGGCAGGCAAGTTCTAAGATTGACGAACCCCATAGTCAGTAGAAGCGTATGGAGTTAAATACACATAAATATAATACAAAAATCGCTTAGGCTAAAAGTCTAAGCGATTTTTGCTGTTTATGCATATTGCTGTTCATAACATTTTGATTTATGCGATATCAATATCCGGCTGCACCACAAACATAAACTCCGGGTACATTTTCTTCACTTCCTCTGTCACTTCCCGCAACGCTTCCTCTCTGTCACAGTCAAAGCTGAATACGACATCGAAGGTTACATGCTTCTTTTCCATATCCACATAGAATCCATGGAACTGCATGGCATAATCGTGCGCCATCACCGTCTCCATAATCTTCCGGCGCATCTCGCCCGCCTCGTCATTCTGTGTATTGATCGAATACAGCCCGATGCCTGTTAAGATCACCCCATGCTTCATATAGACACACGCCTGTATCCGTCTGTCCATGGCGTCAATCTCATTGGCCGTCATGGTGTCATTGACCTCCACATGTACCGAACCGTAATTCTGATCCGGACCGTAATTATAGAGATACAAGTCAAACGCCCCATGTACGTCCGGATCCTCGCAGATCGTCTGCTTGATCGCTGCTGCCAGCTCCTGATCTGTACGCTTTCCCAGGATCTCATCCAGTGCATCCAATACCATTTCAATTCCCGCTTTGATGATAAAGATTGCGATCACCACGCCCACATATGCTTCCAGACTGAATTTTGTGAAATAAAAGATCAGTGCGGAAGCCAGAACCGAAGCCGACAAAATGGCATCCGACATGGCGTCCGACCCGGAAGCCACAAGTGACCCGCTGTTTACCTTTTCCCCTACAGACTTCACATATTTTCCCAGAAAGACCTTTACCAACACCGCCGCCGCGATGATAATCAGTGACACCATGGAATAATCCGGCGTCTCCGGGGAAATGATCTTTTTTATCGACTCAATTAACGACGTAATACCCGCATAAAACACGATAGCCGCCACGATCAGACTTGTCAGATATTCCGCCCGTCCATGCCCCAGCGGATGCTTTTTATCCGGTGCTTTACCCGCCAGCTTCGTCCCAATGATCGTAATAATTGAGGACAACGCGTCACTCAAATTGTTCACCGCGTCCAAAACCACCGCAATGGAATTCGACAAAAGCCCCACCACCGCTTTAAACGCCACCAGCACCAGATTGGCCGCAATGCCGATCATACTGGTCCGCACAATGATTTTTTCCCTGTTTCCCATGACATTCACCATGGAATCAGGAGTCGACTGATTCTCCATAAAACTCTCCTTTAATACCTTTCCCATCTTAAAATAATATTCGTAAATTTCTCAAGGATTACACATTCTGCAGGGTGTAAATCCCGCCTCGATCAGCTCCTCCCGGCTCAGATGACTCTCCTGCCGGTTCCACTCCGCCATTTCACTCACACTCTCGCAGGCAGGCAAGTGAAATTTTCCGGAGCTCTTATTTAAAATGTAAGTGATTTCCTGCACCGCGGTCTCTGCCGTCCCTGTCTCTGTCATGCTGTCCGGCTCGCTGTCGCCTGTAGCATAATCAATCCGGATGCCTGGCTGTACATTATATGCATACACACAGAAACAAATCCCGTCGCCGTCATCCTCCAAGGACTCCGCCTCCAGAATAACACCGTCCGCCAGCAGATTCTCCCCGGTGAATATCGGCGTCACCCGGTACAAAACATGATTCCCCGTATGCTTCAGGTATTGTGCCACCCGATTCTCAAAGGGCAGCATCCCTTCCACATTCAGATACCGGGTACCGGTCATAAGATTCCGAAGATCCACATTTGCCCCGCCTAACTGATACCCCACCAGATGACAGCGGTTGTACAGATAATTATCTGCGATCAAGTCATTATACTTTATCGTGTGCCAGCCAGTGGGCTTCAGATTCCCGATGACATCCCTGGGTTCCTCCGGCAGCATCTCCGCTCCCAGCCTGGCCCACGCAGCACCGCACCGCCCCAATTCATCCGTCTCGCTGTAAAAAATACCTGTTTCCCCATTTATCTGAGCAAAATCTTCCTCTGTAAACATGGGTACATTTGCGTTTAATAGCACAAACGGATTCCCGGAATAGGGCGGTATGTCAAGCACAAAGTCTTCCGACGTCATACCCGTACTCTCCGCCACATCTGAAGTATACGTCTCCCCGGCATTGGATGCATAGGACGCCTGCTGCCTGCAGCCGGACAAGATCACTGCTCCCGCCAGGCACACAGACAATAGTAATAATCGCCATGCCGACATTGTACGGCTCAGACACGCCCCAAATATCCCTTTCCGCACCACGAAAGCTCCTGCAGCATATTCTCCGGATCCTGGGCAGCCTTCACCTTATCGTTGGCACGGATGATCACGCCCTCCTCATCGATCAGATAAGTCGTGCGCACCACACCCATATACTCATTGCCCGCCATTTTCTTCTTATGCCAGACATCATAAGCCCGGATCGCCACCAGCTCCTCATCCGACAAGATCGTGAACCCGAGATTCTGCTTTTCCTCAAACTTCTTGTGGGAAGCCACGGAATCCTTGCTGATCCCCAACACCTCCGCGCCCTTCTCCTGAAACTGCGGATACCGCTCGGAGAAACCACAGGCCTGCTTCGTGCAGCCCGATGTATTGTCCTTCGGATAAAAATACAGGACCACCTTTTTCCCCCTGTAATCCGACAGCTTATGTATCTTTCCGTTCTGATCCGGCAGCGCAAAATCCGGCGCCTTTGTTCCTACCTGCAGCATATGATATTCTCCTGTCTAACTATTTTATCCTTAATTTCTAGCCAATTTTACTCCCCTCCCACACCGATCACAGCCTGCAACATCAGACATCAGGCAATTATAGCAGACTCTCGCCCACGCCCATCACAGGAATATCCACGGCCGTTGCATCCTCAATGTGGAACACCATCATCTTCTTGCCCGTCTCCTCATTGTAAATACTTCTCAGATGCGGCGCGCCGTCCAGCATCGCATTCGCATACTTCTCATCCGTCTCAAACACCGCCTTGCCGGTGTAACGCAGCCAATGCCCGTCCTGCTTTGCAGCCACGATCTCCACCTTAGGATTCGCCACCATCTGCCTGTACACATCCTTGAAATCTCCTACGCCGAACAGCACCTTGCCGTCCATCTCCATATGCGCTCCCAGCGGACGCAGCTTCGGCTGATCCCCATCTGCGGTTGCCAGAAAGAATACCCCTGCCTCTGTCAGAAAATCATTAATTTTGCTCATATTGAAACCCTCCTTATCTATTTTCTGCATCTATGCACTCTGCAACAAACTATGTATAACCCGCTCTACGCTTCCTATATAATCATCCATCTGTTTCCTCTTATATACATAAATATATGACGGATGATGGATCGGAACATAATATGTTCCTTTATACTCCTTATAATGATAATCAAAATCTTCCCATTTTTCAAAATCTATCTTTAGGTGCTTTGCCACAGACGAATAAACTTTTTCCCCCAACAAAAACACAATTCTGGGTGACATTGACCGAATCTCTCCCAACAGATTCTCAAAGCAACAATCAATCTCTGTTGTATTCGGATATCGAAGCTTTTGCTCCTCTGTCAGCGGCAGACACTTTACCAAATTTGTTTTATATGTAGTTACTTCTTCACATACTTCCTCAATTTTCCGGATCAACATCCCTGTATTTGTATCCGGCGATAGCGGAATGTCCTCATCTGAAAGTACCTTCTTGGCCGAAAGTCCAACCCCAAAAATCTGACACGGTCTCTCTGCATCCAACAAAGGTCTCTGATTATAACACAATCCACACTTCTCACATTTTCTTATCTTATTTACCTGATCTGTCATGACCCGTATCTGTAAGCTCCTGTGTTTTTATAATATATTCGTTCAATAATTCATCTGATTCCGCACTATAATTTCCGGAACTGAAATTAAATTGCGATCTTCCTTCAAATCCGCCTAAATCCTTTTTAAATTCACACTCCGGAATAACCCTTCCTTCAGAGACAAGTTCATTGTACAACTGTGTACCGTGATAAGGCCTGAACTGAAATACACTGGTTCGAAAAACACCTTCGAATTCCAAAGAAATATCTTTCAGCCTTTTCGCTAAATTGTACGTTTTTTCAAAGTTCTCTTTTGTCTCCCTAGGAAAACCATATATGAAATATCCCTTTAAGTCAATTCCATATTTTAAAATCTCTCCGGATAAAAAATTTTATTGCTTCATTTCCTGTTTCCACAAAGGAATATATTCACCTTTTAAATAAGCCTGAAAATTAGTGTTGAAGTATTCTCTCTCTCTTTCATATTCTTCGGGTGTCATCCCATCTTTCCAATACGGAGCCTCTATTAATGTCTCTGGCGCCCAATCACTTTGTTTGACTATTCTGTTCAACCAGCTTTCCACCCAGATTTTTATGACAAACCTTTATCCAGCATCTCCTCCAACTCAGACACCAACACCGCATCCGCCGGCAGCCACCCAACGCTGTTTAACTCGCCCTTTCCCAGCCACTTCGCCGCCTCATGCTCCAACAATTCTAATTTTCCGGAAACCACATGGCACACATAACAGTCCATGGACAAGTGAAACGTCTCATAATCGTACTCCACCGTGTCAAAATACGAGTCCACTGCAATCTCCGTGGCAAGCTCCTCCCGGATTTCCCGCACGATCGCCTGCTCCGGCGTCTCGCCGGGTTCCACCTTGCCGCCCGGAAACTCCCAGCCGCCTTCAAACTCGCCATATCCCCGCTGTGTGGCAAAAATCCGGCCATCCTTCACAATGATCGCGCCCACAACTTTTACATATTTCTGCAGTTTGCCGTCCGCGCCGAACAGAACCGTTTTGCCTTCCTCGATACCGGTTTGAGCAAGATAGGATTCCGAAAGCTCCACCCTGCAGCTGTGGCTCCTATCTGCATTCAAAGGCACAAGCGTCAATCCTGCCAGCGGTCCGTCCGCACCGCATTCCTCGCAGCCGTAAAGGGCTTCTGTAATTTTTTGAACCTTGTATAATTTCAACATTTTTTATCCGTTTTCTATTGCTCTAATCCAATCATAATTCGTTCATTTTTATGATCGAATTATTTTGATATAAGTATTGCCTTTTGTAGTTTTCGTGCTTTTTATAATTCCTAAATTACACAAAATTTTTAAATATCTTCTGACTTGCGCTTCTGACTTTCCAGTAATTTCAACACCTTTCGCCGTAGTGATCTCTTCATTATCCTTTAAATAGTTGGTGATCTTGACTATAGGTTCCTTGTTCAATTCGCTCATCAGAAATGATTGAATCAATGCCTTCTTTTATCGTCAATAATCCCAAATACCTGTCACAAGCCTTACACAACACCATAATTCCGGCCTTATTGATTTCATACTGCGGCAATGGTCCATCATACAGTGCGCAGGCCTCTTTAATTTTCTCAAATCCCCTTCCCCACGCTTCAATCATACCACTTTTAAAAAAAACATTTGCCAATTTAGGGTTATATGGCTTCGATGAATGTTTCATAAACAGCTTGTCGGTTGAATCCAGATTTGGAGGCATTTCACCGTCATTCCAAATATAAATCTTGTCTTCATATACGCTAATCTGAATAGGATTACAACTACTATAATCCTTATGAACAACGGCATTCAACAAAATTTCCCGAAAAGCTTCCTTGTGAAACATGAACTGCTCAACGCGCTGAATTCCCTCATAGTCAATCAACGCTTTCATGTATTTTGTGTAAACCAAATCAACGGTCTTATCCACCTGTTCAATCAAAGGTCCATGCACCTCATCCTGGTATATCAGATCAGAATCTGACTTCCCAAAATAGCCAATCTTGATGTAAGAACCCGTCACCCACTTCTCCGGATCTTTATAAAAAGCAAGCATTGCCGCTCTTATCAAATATCCATCTTCATCAATCAAATGCAGATTATCCATCAAAATGGCATCTTCTACACCTACCTCTTCTAATGAGAGCCTGCCTCTTTTCACAGCTTTTTCTTTAAATAATTGTATTGCATCCTGTTTCAGATCTGCTACCGACAGTTTTGGCAGCGGCACACTTCCCATGTTCTGCCTTGTGTTTTTAACAATGCCCTTTCCAATTCCTTTCCGGTAATCTCACGCATGGTACTGCCTGAACGATAATAATATTTTCCACGAAAACTGATAAGAGATGGATATTTATCAACGACTATCTCCAAATATTCCAATTCGTCTTCATATAAAAGATTTACGTCTACAATAATACCCATGGTATCAGTAATCTTATTGGGGATTTTTTCTAACAAATCCCTTGCATTGTCAATACCTACGACCTCACCATCATCATCTTTCCCTATGTATATTGTTCCACCGTAAGCGTTTGCATATCCGCAGATCCATTTTAAATATTCATCATTCCAGCTTTCCTTCCACTCTATAGATTGATGCTCCTTATCTTTCATATTGTCACCAACTTTCTAGTTCAAATATTCCTTCCCGCTTCCCCATGCTTTCCCAACCTGCTCGCCGATCACATGATAAGTATTGTTGAACGGGTCAAAACAGATCGGCGCCACTTTGCTGACATCGACCTTGCCATCCGTCATGGCCGACTCATCGACGCTCACATTTACAATCTCGCCTTTGAGAATACAGGTCTCCTGATCATAACTGATCACTCTGCACTCCATGCAGACCGCCAGCTCATTGATGATCGGCGCATTTACAAGCTCACTCTTCGTAGCAGTAAAACCGGCTCTTGCAAATTTGTCCGCCACCTTATTGCCGGAAGCAATCCCTACATAATCACATCCTGCAACATGCTTTGCATCCGCCATACTGATAGTAAATGCCCCTGTCGCGGCAAAATTCCTGCAGGTCTTATGATCCGGCGACAGACACACGGAAATCTCGTTCTCCTCACTGATACCGCCCCAGGCCGCGTTCATCGCGTTGGGCACGCCGTTCTCATCATAGGTTGCAATGATCCAGACGGGCTGCGGATAGCTCCACGCCTTGGGTCCGAAATTTTTTCTGCTCATGGTTATACCTCCGTTCTCTCTGATAATATGGCTATCTACATTATAATTCTAGGTAATTTATATTACAATTATTTTCATTTACCATTGCTCCAACAATTTATTTACCAAATTCAACTGTTGTATCACAGTAAATAATAACCATATAATCGCCATTGGAACGATATCGATACTTGTCATCCAAAAATTCAAACCTTATTGTTTTCGGATAATTATACATATTAATCATCTTATTAAAGCTATCTGTAATAGATTTTATATTACCATATGGCATTGCAGTACATATTACACTGTCATTTTTCATTTTCCACAAAGCGCCATGATCTAATAATGATAAATAAAACTCCTGCAATGACGGTTCATAACTTTGTATAGCGTTGCCTTTGCCATACCCCCTTGCTCTTGCTGATGACCCTTCTTGAAGTAACCTCAGAAAATAAGATGCACTGATACCATCAGGTCGCGCACTTCCAACCCCTATTATATTAAATTCATTTACAAATGTATAGAATTTATCTATATATTCAATGTGTCCAAACACTTCATCCGCATGAACTTTAGGTATGTATTCAAATCTCATAAACTATCCTCCAAATAATTTTTGTAAAATAAACGTTTTGTTTCATAAACGCATATGTAAATATCTTGTTACTTTGGTTTATCTTTAAATATTTTATATTATGCTTTATCCCATGCAATATTCTTTCTATAATTCTGGACGTCATTCAAATATAAAAACGGAGATTCAGATGCACTTATAAAATCCTTATTGTATGGTCTATACCTTTCTGTACCCTGCATAATATAACATACTTGCTTCGCTCTTGTAATACCAACATAATGCAGGTTTAACGTCTGCTTCAATTCTTCTTGATCTATATCTTTTCTAGGAAATGTCCACTCATATAAATCCATATGAAAAACTATTTCAAACTCTAATCCCTTCGATTTGTGTAAAGTCATAATACAAATTTCATCCAAAGCAGGCGGTCTATACCCTTCCAACTCTTCTTGATTTTCCAATACATCTTTTAATTCAACAACAGCCTCATTACTTTGATATTCAGGCATTAATACATATGCAATTTTTTTGAATAAACCTATTTTATTCCTTAATTCGTTAACGGGTGTACTAAACAACTCGTCTACATATTTGTGTACTTTTTTAAACAAATTATTTTCTATCTCTTCGTCTACATATTTACCAGTAACATCTACCGGATATACATTAGTATCAAAATAATCCCTTAGTATATCAGCAAAGAATCTCGCCCACTGATAATGTGACATATCTAATTTATTGTCAACAAACAATTTGTTTTTTACTTGTATAGATTTACTAATTAACTTTGCGCTTCCATTATTCCTGCATAATATGGCTATATTACAGTTATCTTTAACACCATATTTTTCTTTTATTCTATCTATCCGTTCTGCTATTTGTTTGGAAAGCACAACCTCATTCCCGCATACCTGCACCTTAATAACCCGCATGTCCTCAGGAATCATTTGCTTTATTCCTAATAATTGTAACGAATATGCTACTATACTACTATGACATCTATGGTTTTTACTTAAAGAAAACTGTTTAAACCGATTATCCTTTAACAAAATTTCTAAATATTTTGAATATCGATCCGTAAAAGCATATATAGCTTGATCTAAATCTCCTACTGCAACACTAACAAGTCCCATCTCCAATAGATACATAAATATCTTATGCTGTATTTCACCACAATCCTGGTATTCATCTATGTACACATGTGTATATCTTGCTTTAATATATTCCCTTGCTGCTTCGACCTTTTGCAAAATATAATATGCCGTTTCTCCTGTGTACTCCAAAAAAACATGTCCGTCTTGTAAGGATTGTAGCAATATACTTTCAGAATTCTTATTTACCCCGTTCTTAATCTCTTGTAGTCCATCATACTGTGAAAATTCAGATAAAGAACTTTCTATCTGCAAGTTGATATTTTTTTTAAATATATGCTTTGAAAAAGGCATAATAATCTCAGTTAAATAGAAATGATCTATTGTTCCAAAAAAAGAAGATTTTTTCTTTATATCACTCATTTGACATCTTAATTCTAGTTCTCTGCTAGCCTTTTTGGTAAATGATATTGCAATTACACCTTGGTAATCATAGCAATTTTCCAGTGCACATTTTATCATCTGAACAATTGTAAATGTTTTTCCACTACCTGGTCTAGCGGTAACTACCACATTTCCTTTAGTCTTTAAAATATTCTCTTGTTCTTTGGTTGGCGTAATTTTATTTTTCATATAAAACCTTCTTTGATAATTCCAAAATCATATACAGTGGTTTTACTAGTTCAGTGTCTGAAATCTCTGAAAAATCATTACCTTCATCTAAGTATTTCTTTATAAAATCAACCATATTTTCAGCCTTTTTGGCTTTCATATTTCTTATTATTTTTTCTTTATCTTTTGAGCCATAAAATGTTTCTAATTTTTCAACTAATTTCGTATTCACTATATCGGTTTCTAAGTCTACATCTGAAAGATAAATATTGTATTCTTTCAGCGCTTCTCTAACATCAATATTTAAGTCATCTGCATTTTTATGATTTAAATCAGTAGCTAACCATTCATTTTCATTTTTTCTCTCTTTCCAGAGCAAATACAAATCTTGTTTTTTTCCAACTCGAATTAGTTTATCATATATCCCCATTACACGAGAAATACCTGCATAAAATTCATAGTTTTTTTTCTCCTTAGTTTTTTTCTTAATGTCGTTATCTGTCCTAAGTACATATGGAATATTAAGTGCTTTACATATTTTTATATATGGCATAAATCCTATACCATCCACAGAAATAATATTTATATTATTCTTATCTAAATTCATTTTTAATTTATCTGATACTGCAGTATAAAATATTCTTTCAGATGGTCCTTCCACCAAAAAAACTCCACTTGAAAAAAACAACTCCGCAGATATTGCATTCAATCTATATCCAAAATCATCAAAATCTATCTTTAGTTTAGAACAGCACCCGCCTTGAGCTACTCTACTTATGTTCTTTTCTTTATACAAACTAACAATTCGGTCAGGTAAGAATTCTGTTGCAATCTGAGGTGAATGTGTAGTAATAAAAACCTGTTCATTAAAACTACTTGCTAAATATTTTGATAATTGTCTTTGTTGATGAGGATGTAAATGAGCCTCTGGTTCCTCTATAGCATAAATAGTAACTCGTTCTTTAGATCTCTCTAACTTTTGTTTTGCTATCCATGAAGCCAAATATACCTGATTGTTTTTTCCATCTCCTCCAATATGCATATTTCCTCTATCTGTTGTATATGTTAACTCTAAATTTTCAAGTAGCTCCTCAACATTCGTATCAGATGAAGAAAATGCAATTTCCAAATCATCATAATTTGCTGTCATGTCACATAATTCTCCATTGACACTTTCTAAAGACGCCTTAACATAATTTAATGCATCTATGCTCTCGTTTATCTTGTCCAATTGCCTCTGTAATTTCTTCATTGATCTTTTATCTTCTTCGTCTTTTATATCATCAAGACCTTCTTTTGCAATTGCTAGGAGTTCCTTTTTGCTTTTCTGAATATATTTCATTAAATCTCGATTACTATTTACATACTCTAGATTTAATCGTCTTAAATAAAAACGTGATGTATATTGTTCCAACATATTCTCTGTGGCACCACAATAAATTAAATAATCTTTACCCTTCTCTTTAATATATTTAATTATCGTTTTTCCATCCATACAGTTGCCTTTAAACACACTTTTCAGGCAGTCTTCCGAAATATCTGTAAGGAATAAGGTAATCTCAATTGTACTTGTCCGCGAATAGATATTATAATCACTATTTCCCAAATCTAAATCTTTATCACTTAATCCCCTATCTAAAAGGATTCTTATCGCATATAGCAAATTACTTTTTCCAATATCATTAGGTCCTATAATCAATGTTTGCTCCGCAAAGTTTATTACTTCATCCGAAAAATTTCTAAACCCTTTAATATGTATTTTTTCAATTTTCACTAGTAGCACCCCCGCCCTTTATATTGTTCTCTATACACATTTCTAGATTACAATATCATAGCATTCCATGTTGTCTCATATAATTCCCAACTACAACACAACATTCACCTAATACAACCTGTTGATATTCCGGCGCAACCTTATCGATACTTTTCATAAAATCATCCAATTTCTTAGCACAATCGAAAGATTTCATCATTTGATCATTATGATATTGCTGCGCACGTTGGATTTGTAATTGCTCCTGCACATAATTCTGATTAATAATCCCATAAATTGAATTTTGATACATCATATTACTATCCCTCAATATCTAATTAATAAGATTTTTTATCATAGTATTAGCATAACATATCATTGCTCGTTTGTCGAACGTTTGTTTATAACTGATGTAAAATTCTGTTTCCTAAAAATCATATATCCTGGCAATAGCTCAAATATGTATCAATTACATCATTAATCACGCTCTCATACGCCGCTTCCGGGAATTTACCAAATTGAGGAATCATCTTAAACTTCTGACCATTTGGTATATTTACAAGTTCTTTTTGTATTTCCGTAGGTTCTTTTACCTTTTCATTGCAGAATAGATAAATACTTTTCTTTTTTAACTCCTGCGCTCTTCGAATCTCTTTCATTGTTCCTTGATTAATTCCGTCTTCGTTATCTATAAGAAACACTATGACATTTGATCTTTCAAGTCGTCTCATATATGAAGAAATTACATCACTGGTTGTTGCTCCTTCTTCTTCAAACATATAGACTTCGCATATTCCTGATTCCATAAGTAATAACCTCAAAGCCTCTCTTACACAAGCATATCTTTCACCGCAATTAGAACTGATAAATACTTTTATTTTCTCTTTAAATCTTGTACTTTGCATTTCACTTATCTCGCTTTCTGCAGGAAGTTCCTCTCCCTTGCATATCCCAGTCAAAGAAAGCGGGGCTTTTTAAACCCCTCTCCCAAAAAACTTTTAAATTTCTTTCCTGCACATCTCTGGCAGCTGCTTTGTGATACGCCGGATCTTCTTGCTGATCGTGTTCTGGGACACACACTTCATCTTCGCGATCTCATCCTGCGAATACCCTTCAACAAAATAGAGCATGTACAACTCCTGATCCTCCGCCGGCAGTTCGGACACCTTTTCATAAAGAAGTTCCTTCTGCGGATCCGGCTCTTCTGCCGCCATATCAGCAAGCTGCTTTGCATAGATACTGGTATCCTGGTTCTCGGTCTTCATAAGGCCATCCATAGACAGGTTCCAGTTCTTGTCCGGCTCTTCGTCCGGATGCTGAGCCTTCCACTCTTCTAGGGCTTTCTTCTGCCACGGCTCCAGCTGCGGTCTGTTGTTCTTGATGTTGTTGTACACCTCCGCATCATCGAAGGAATGAAGCGATTTGATCCAGACCTCCGCTTCATTTCCCTCGGCAATAACGGAAACCGTACCATCATTGAACCTATAAACATACTTGTCTCTCTCACTTGTCGGTGTTTTTCTAAATAACATCTTTTGCCTCCGTTTCTGGCCCGGAGACAGTGAGACAAGACACCGATAGGCTCCCCAACATACCCATGATGCAAAAAAGCGCAGTAAACCACGGGTACATCCACATCACATCCCGCTGTCGCTTTATCAGCAACCGTCTGGAATGCAATATGTTCGTATCCTGTCCACTGCGCATCATGGGCCGATATGAAATTTGTAAATAGCTATTTGAGCATCCGCTGGACACCCATCAGAACCTTCATTCCCGGATGAGGACTCTGATCCGTATCCACCGTTCCTATCTTTCTAAGCGTTTCTTAGTCGTTTTTTTCCAATCTTCACCACCTTCCTGTTGCTATATAAGGTTAGCCGATTTATAATGAATACTGTTATATGCTTAAAGTATGATTTTTGAACGGAGTAAACCAAATTATGAATATAACTACATTTACTCAAAGATTGCAGGAATGTCGCAAACGAAAGTTCTCAAGCCAACAGGCCTTTGCCGATGCTTATATGCAACGTTTTGGCATGATCCGTCAGGGTAAAAAGAAGATCGATAACAACATGTTTGGAACGATCCAGTCATGGGAGCAGGGAAAATCCACTCCTACTGCGGATGTGCTCGCTAATATCTGCGAACTACTGGATTGCGATGCTGATTATCTTCTTGGTCGCATTGATCAACGGACTCATGACATCACCGACGCTCATCGTTATACTGGACTCTCACCCGCTGCCCTAGAACAACTGCATGAATACCGCACGAACCTTGCAACTGAACCAGATTGGATCGAAATACGTGAACTGGAAGAGAACTGGTCGTCCCACAAATATTACAAAGCATTTGCCCTGTACCTTATCGACGAGTTGCTCACCGGCAGCAAATCTCACAAGCTATCAATCGGTATCCTTGACCGGCTGTTCCAGATGATCTATGAGGAAGGCATTGGCGTTAATAAAGAAGACTATGGAAGCGATGACGAATATGAAGAGGAAGAGACTGACAACAGAGAACTGTGGGCTGCTCAAACTCGCGAACAAATTGACATCATTACTTACCTGATTACAAACAATATTCGTGATATCCTCTATGAAAATGCCATCAATGAAAAACTTCCAGATGCCCTTATGATAGATACCTCCAAAGGCACTTACTTCTTCTCTGTCTACGACTAACCCCCGAAGGGGACAGGCAGGCTGATCAATTAAGATCTGTCTCTGCCTGTCATTCGTTTCATTATTTCTTGCCCTTCTTTGTCTGTGACAGTGCAGATCCGGCAACTGATTTCACATTTTTGTTTCTACTGCTATTCAGAAGCTTTCCTGCTTTCGATGCCACTTTCTTCGATGTTTGTCTCTTGTTCATCGCTAAGTCCTCCTTTCCTTTGAATTTAGGCACTCTCTGCCCTACCAATAGTATCGCCAATTTCAAAAAGTAATTGAAGATAGCAAATCTTCACATTACTTTTTCATTTAAGTAATGCGTTTTATGTTGTACATTCCGTTATAAAATGCTATAATCAACCTGTTCCATATTATTTGCCATTACTATTTAGGAAATATAGGAACCAACCCTCATATATGGGCTGACTATCTGGAAGAGCGAGGTGGCCAAAAATGCCGGAATTAAAAAATAATTTTTTTGAAGGGATACTGTTCAGATATGAAAGTTGCTCCTGCGACTGCGTGGAAGACGTGCAACATGTATCAAAAAATGAAGAACCAAACCGCAGTTACAAGCTGCAGGCGATCCCATCAGAAAACAAGTTGTTCGCATATGCCGCCCAACAGGGACTTGTCAGGATAGCAAAAAACGGTACCATTGAAGAAAGCAATATTCTCGGAAGACTTATATCTCTTCCTGATAAGCCCTTTAAAGAACTTGTGTCCTTCATGGCCGATAACGGATCCCTTTTCCCTGTATCAGCTGCAAATTATGAATCCTTTGACGCAGGTGCTTTGTACCATTTGATTGGAAGAATAAAGAATACGGTGGAACTAATGACCGCGGTAAATGAAATAAAAAAAGATTATGATCAGATTTTCAGGCTTCTTATGTCGCTGCTCTTTGCCCCGGATTTTGCTCTAAAAACAGAATCAATGACGAACACATATCATTGCTGCCATCATTCTTATGTTGATCTTCTTCAGAATCCGAACATTGAGCTGTCCGATGAAAGAAAACAGGAAGCCTTTGATAATGATAGTTTTACAATTCATGATACCGTTTATTCTGATTTCAAGCTAAATACTTCAGAATACAACGATATAGTCAGCGGATATTCATCCACCCCAGGATATACAGATCATTTATTCAGAAACATCGCTGCTCTGTATATGAATTACAATGGAGATTACTCTGATAGAAGGATCACCGACTTCCTGTTCCACTACTTCCATGAAGTCGGCATGGTAAGAAGTGATTTATCATTTTACTCGAACCCGGATTATAGCAAACTCACTGACAGACTAAAGCAGGCTATGATCGATGTGGCAAAAATAATTATCGGCGAAGAGATCAATGCTAATCTGACTGGAATCCATCCTGTTTATGATACAGATAAGATGTCTCCATCGTGGAAAGTAGATTCTCTTCTATGTGCCGCATATTTTTCCATATTCTATCTTAATCCGGAGCTGGAATTGTACCGGCCATGTCAGAATCCTCGATGTGGCAAATACTTTCTCGTCAAGGCGACATCGACGCGGGTACGCTATTGTAGCACTGCCTGCTGCAACCGTGTCACGCAGGATCGTTACAGAAAAAAGAAAAGAGAAAAAGAAGGCAAATAAAAAAATCCTCTGGTCAAAGATCTTACCTCGACCAGAGGATTATCATTCATCATCTTTTTTCACACCATATGGAGCCGGATCCTCGGCAACCATCATTACCGGCGGCGGAGTAAAATCATATACAACCGGCTTATGCTCCGGAAGTGCATCAGCACCGACAGCAATATCAGGCCTTCCAAGTACCGCTTCAATACATTCCGCAAGAGCAATCTTTTCCTTCAACGGCTTTCCTGAGTAGTGATACATCAGATACCTTGTATCCATCACTATGCCCTGGATTCTCTCATAAAGCTTCCGGTTCCGTCTCCAATCTCCGGTCGCTTCCCCGATATTACCCACGAAGTCGGTAATCTTGAAATAATTCTTGCCCATATTGAACGGCATAATGAACGCATTGAAGATTGAATCCGCGCCTATTCCCTTGAATTTTTCCAGATACTCACCATAGGTTATCTGCTTATTGATTGAAGAACCGTTCGGCAGATGATCAGGATTCCCTGTCCATCCGTATTTATAACACTTCGCATCAAGAACATAATACCTACCGTTATAAATCATGATGGTATCCGGCATCAAAGGTCTCTTCTCTTTATACTTGCCGTAATCAAGATGCCATCTGGAACGCGGGAAATACTTATCCTTGTCACGTTCCCCGAATGCCCTGTCAATCAGTTTCTCCCATACATGATCAAAGTCATCCGTTCCAAAATAAAACTGCTTTTCGGATGTCTTCTCGTCCATATAGTTGAGCATATCCAACATGCCCTTGAACAACTTTCGCTTTTTGTCATCGTTTGTCCCGGACATCTTGCCACGCACTATCGCAATAGATTCCGTCACTGTGGGATGCGGTCCCGGTTCTTCAGGCATGAACGGAACATAAAGCCATCCCAGTTTCTGAAACGCTTCATAGACACAATACCGGTTTATCTGAGTTATCTGCTTTGCATAGTTCGGTGTGGAAGCTCTAACCGTGAAGGAAGTAAAAATAAACGAGCTCACATCCCCTTTTCTTTGAACAAGCGGCATCTGTTCCTTTACCGTTCTTGGCCAGTCCTGATTACCTGAAGCTGCCGTCACAAATGTCGGATCCGTTTCCACATAATACTTTCCTGTCGAAAGATAATACTCAATAACACTCCGATAGGCATTGATCGGAAAATCCACCGTCTGCGGTGCAGCAAATTTATTCACCGCCAAAAGTCGATCTTCTTTCGTAGTAAACTCCGCCAGAACCTGTATCAAGTGCTTTATATCCGTCCGGATCTCTGCATCACTTTCTGGCAGCTCATATCCGATTGGAAAATACACCATTGCCTTGTCCGATTCAGCCTTGATGCCTACAAACCGATCACCATCTTCATTAGAATTGACATGGCACTGAGTCTTGATATCAAATTTTTCATCCTCTACGGTCTGTATTGCAGACTCCATATCCATATCTTCATCCCACCTTACTGATCAGTGTCTGTAAATGCACTCCTGACGTTTTCCTTGAACATAGCAAAGCGCTGAATGCCCTTTGCATACATGAACACTCTGATAACCTGCTCCAAGCTCTGATAATCTGTGGTCTCAAATACAACTTCTCGGTTAAACTTGAATGCATCATCCCACAGATACTTGATAACCTTTTCAGGGAACTTACGGTTCTGTTTCATCGCTTCACGAATCTCAGCCAATCGTGCTCTTTCCGTTTCAGATATAGTTCCGTTGCCTTCTTTCTTTCGCAGACCATCATATTCTCCTGAAGACAGGTCGCCCATTTTATCATCGTAAAGAAGATCTCTGAGGTGAACAAAATAGGCTCCCAATCGCTTGTCTTCAGAAGATGTCATTCTGGCATTGTTACCTACAACAATTCTGTTGATCTCGGTGCAGAAGTTTTTCCAACTTACGGTAGTATCGAGAATAGGGGCATCAGCAAGCTTCGGATCCACATTATCAAAGTTATTCTCAATCAGTCGCATATCCCATCTTCTCTGAAAAGCGGTATCCAGGGTGAATACATTTTGATCCGATGTATTCATCGTTCCAATGATAGATAGGTTCGATGGGATTCTGACCTTCGCAGAAGGATTACCATATACAACCTGAGCAATATTTGCATTTGTAATACCATATTCACTCGTACCAATAGGATATATCTTATCCTCTTCAGACGAGTTAGTATCGTCTGCTTTTCGATCTAATAGCTGAAATATCTCTCCGAAAATTGCTGGTGCATTACCTCTATTGATTTCTTCAATGATAAGGATATATTTCTGTTTAGGATGCCAATAAGCCTCTTTCAGTATGTTAGTAAACGGTCCTGCAGTAAACTTATAACTAACTTGTCCATCCTCATCGACAGCCGGAAGTATTTGACCTATGAAATCTGCATAAGTGTAATCTGGATGAAAAACTAATCTCTCAACCTTGGTATCTTTCTTGCAGTATTCATGTACTATTGTCCAGCTTTTACCTGAACCAGGAACGCCATACAAAAGGGTATTCATCCCTCCTTGGATTCTATCTTTCTCAAGTTCTTCTGGCTTAACTGAGCCGCCATCACCATTTTGCTGAACTGATACATCCCCTTCAATATCCAAAGACAAACGTCTTCTAATATCGTCTAAATTCGTGGTTATTGCATCTATAGCTACCTGACTAAACTCTGACATAGGCTACCTCCTCGATGGCATTATCAACCTCAGCTATTCTTTCATTTGATATGTAATATCTGGAATCATCGCCTTTATAAAAAACACCAGCTTTTATAAAATTCCCTTGAACATACGGGAAAGAATTAACACTTTTTGCTGCTCCGCTATCATCTTTTTTTGTTTTTGACTTTACATTGATTGTAAGTGATCCTTCCCGATACTGCTTCACTGTATCTTCCATTTCGTCCAGATAGTTTTGTGATCCTTTTTCGCGCTCATGTTGTATGAGATAATACTCTGTAGAGTCAATGCTTCCATACTTTTTTGCGAAGTATAAAACATCAAAAAAATCATGAGAATAATTGCAATCCTTATTCTTCATCATGATAACAAGACACTGGAAGTATATTTCTTCTTGAATCTTCTCAAGCATTGAAAGAATCTCTTCCCGATCCGTGCTTTCTGGTTCATCCTTTACGATTTTAATCGTTTTCAATATGTCTACATAAGCATATCCAATATTTGTAAAGAATTTTGTATTTACAATTTCAGACACATCCTGATAATCTACAATGCCACAATTCTGCATAAAAGGAAGTATGTTTCTTGCATAGTTCCAATTTATTCCATACTGCTCTAACTCTGTTCCCAAATCACGAACAGAGGCAAAGTTCTCAGGATGGCTTGCAAGGACATCAAAGATAATAACGATCTTGTCTTTCACATTATCTGTAAAACTTGTACCTGGAGATCCCGGACTCGATACAGTAATATCCATAATCATTCCTCCTTAGGCAGCTGCTCCATAATGGCATTTGCAATATGATACGCTAATATAGGCGGAACTGCATTTCCAATTTCCTTATACTGATCTGTTTTTGTACCCAAAAACTCGTACCAATCAGGAAAAGATTGAAGTCTTGCATTTTCGCGTGCGGTAGGTATTCGATTTTCAGAATAATGGAAATAATTTCTATGTCCAGTATCCACGGTATGACAAGGCTTAAAGCTTGGCATTCTCTCAAATCCCTTCCTATACTTCCTTACATTCCAGTATTCATCAGGCAAGTCATATATGGTTCCTCCATCTGGGACCATGCTAATGATATCTATGGTCTGTTGGGTATGGATAGTAATTTGATGATTCTTTACAACTGTTTGGTTTCCCCTCATTTTTTTCTGATACTCATTTACTGGTTCCGTAGCATAACCATGTTCCTCATCCAATCCGTCATCAACTGTAAGTGGCAAAAGATCACTGATAGCATCTTTGCTTGTTACCACCTTGTCAAGCTTGCCAGGGAACTGATATTTATGATTTTTCATTCCAACAAAGAATACACGATGTCTATTCTGTGGAACTCCATAATCAGATGCAACAACTTCCTTAAAGGATACATCATAACCAAGTTCTCCAAATCTTGTTACAATATCATCCCTGAATAATCCTTTTGAAAGTGTAATCAACCCTGATACATTCTCTATTACAAAAAATTCTGGTTTGACAAGCTTTACAACTCTATAATACTCAAGATACAAATGATTCCTCGGATCATTTACATCTCTGGTTCCTACCTTACTAAAACCTTGGCATGGCGGACCACCTATTACACCAACAATATCATTATTCTTGTTCAATGCAGAGATCTGTTCATCCGTCAGCGCGTGTATATCCACGCATTCTGCAACCTTTTTCTCATGATTATGATTATAGGTTTCAACTGCTTTCTGCCACATATCAATAGCATATGAAACCTCGAAGCCAGCCATCTCAAATCCAAGGCTCAGCCCACCGCATCCGCAAAACAGATCAATTATTTTCTTCTTCATCTAATGTCTCCTTTATTGCTTCTGCAATACACTTCGCCATCAGAGGCGGGACAGCATTTCCAACTTGTAAATATTGTTCTGTCATAATACCTTCAAAAACGAAATCATCCGGAAAAGACTGTATCCGTGCCGCTTCACGAACCGTTGGCAGTCTATGAAAAATAGGATGATAATAATTACTATGCTGATTCCCTGCATCTATGGTTACAGAAAAATCATCTTCCTTCAGTCTCTTATAGGCTGAAGAATGTCTGTTTTTTCTGTTTGAATTAGTAGTTCTTGTAGTTGCCCACAAATCCTCTGGAACATCCCTCCAATTACCTCCCTGCGGAACATATGATATCCTCTTCTGCTGAATTTCCGCAGGATAGTGTATATCATGGTTAGGGACAAGATTATTTTTCGCTCTTAAATAAGTCTGATAAGGCGTAACAGGAGGACAATGCAGTTCTCTAAAATCCTCATTTACGCCTTCAAACTGATATAATTCCCCTATGGCTTCGCGAACTGTAATTTTTTCTTCGCTTTTTCTTATTTTCGACAGATCAAACACATCACCCTTTTTTATGATAAAAAAGTTACGAAGCCGCTTTTGTGGCACGCCATAATCAGATGCATCCAAGATTGCGTTTGTCACAGAATACCCGCGCTCTGTAAATATTTCTGTTATTCTGGTTTTTGCATATCCACCATCTTTTGTAACTATTTGAGGTACATTTTCAATTACAACAATTTGAGGATCCGCCAACTCAACAAACTTAACAAATTCAAAAAACAATTTGTTTCTTGGATCATCCAACTCTACATAATTCTTGTTTGCATTAGAAAATCCTTGACATGGGGGGCCTCCAATAATCACATCTATCTTCTGAATATCGCCAATTCTCTTAAGAATATCTTCCTTGTCAATAGTCAGAATATCTGCGCAGATTGCTTTTGCAGACTTGAAATTGCGTCTATATGTCCGTATTGCTGCTTTGTTATAATCTATTCCTGCCACAAGAGAAAAACCTGCCTGCTTAAAACCAAGGCTTAGTCCTCCACAGCCGCAGAATAAGTCTATAAACTTAGGTTTCGCCATAACGAAATTCTCCTACTCATCTATTTGTTCACTAATATCAAAATCGATCTTATTTTTTTTGCAGTAATCATCTATCAGACGCATCGTCTTCAGATTCGGCTTTGCCTTTCCCGTTTCCCAACGGGTTACCGTAATACATGAAACACCAATTTCTTTTGCGAAATCTTCCTGCGTCATCAATGCTTTACGTCGAATTCTTTTAATATCTTCAGAAAAAGCCATCATATTACCTCTCGATTCATTCTCGAACTCAAAACCCACATTTCGACTTCTTAATACTATCACATCATGAACAAAAATGCAACATCAATCTATCATTTATCTATCTTCATAATAACACCTCTACATCTCGTTAAGATGTAGAGGTGCCTTGATTTCTTTATTTTCTTCCGTTCATCTGCCACCGATCATGTCCCCGGATGCTCCGTACCGCCTGCCGCAGGGTGTTCGCCCTGCCGTGTTGGTGGTATGGATGCGATGCCCGGTGCTTGTGGAATATGATCACGGTTCCCTTCTCCGGATACTCCGGATTATGCAGGTACCAGTAATGGCCGGTATTCTTGGACATGATCGTCACATCATAGGCATCCGTGGTTATGATGTTGAAACACTTCGGATCCAGACACTTCAGATCATCCGCATCAAACATAGGCAGCATCCTTCCCTGCTTCCGCCACCATGCCATATCCTACTTCTCTCTCAGCCACGAACCTTGCCCTCAGCTCCTTCTTCTCCTTCTGGAACCTTGCCTGCAGCTTCTTGGTCTCTTCTTCCATAAAGGCCTTCTCCGCTTCCTTCAGCTGAGCCATAGCCGTATCCACCATGATGATCAGCCTGCCTTCTTCACACTTGATCAGAACCGGATCCCCGATATTGAACCCCAATTCCTGGAACCAGTGTCCCTGGATCCGAAGCAGCGGTGCCGTCTTCCTTCCATAGCAGCACGCCTCACTAACCGTTAGTTCCCTATATTCTTTTCTCGCTCTTGCCATATTCTTACGCTCCTTTTCTATTCGATTTGCTATTGCCTGTGATCAGCCAAGCGGTATCCTTGTCATCCGCTTAGCCAGCTGGATCATCTTATCTTCCAGCGTATCCTCTGTATTCTTTGAATAGGTGACCATCAAAATGTAATCACCCACATTCTCCGCATAAGGATTTTTCGTCTTCTCCAGGAACTCCTTCATCCGACGATCTGCCGGAACCGATCTGTCTATCACGATATCTCCCGCATTGTCCAGATCCTCACGCTTCAGTTCCCGGATATCCTGTTCTTCCAATCTTCTCAATTCTTCGACCGTCACTTTCAAGATGAATCATCACCCCCTTCCGTAATATGATGTGTAGGACTAAATCAGCTAAACTCTGATCGCGGTCTTTGGCATGACCACTTTGTTTCGGGACTTAAAAATGTAGGACGTGTCCCGGTTGAAAAAAGAAAGGGCTCAGATCCGTCTGGGAGCATACTTCTCCCGCGGATCAAAGCCCTATTTGCTTCATAAGCATCACCCCACTCTCATGAAGGCATAGCATCGCTGCACAGAACCTGGAAATTCCTTCACCTTCTTAGCGTAGGTATTCGATTGTAAATTCGGCGCCGTCCTTACATCTGAACCCCTTTTCCAGTAGGTCAAAAAAATAGGACTTGGTCAGGAAGCCTTTAAAATCGGTCTTCTTCTGACTTGTCCTATTATGCCGTACTCATCAAAAACAGCTACCGAAAATTCATTTGCCCAAACACCTGCTGATAAGAGGAAATCGCTTGTTTTAAAATCTGCTTTCTGTGCACAACAAATATAACCTTCCCCTGTGGCTTTATCGCATCTCTTACCCCAAAAGCTGAAGCATACGTTTTTCCGGTACCTGTCGCCGAAATCAAAAGCGCTTTGTCTTTCTCTTCCTCAAGAATCTCCTTCAATCGGTTTATAAACTTAACCTGCATCTTGTTGGGCTGAAGTTTATATTGCTCAAAAGAAATAATATTTTTCTCGGCCTGCCTTGCCACCTGCCGCTGCTTGCGAATTGCATTATATTTGGTTCTGTATTCTTCGATAAAATCGCTGTACTCTCTTGTGTGCTTCTGATCTGTCCAGAGCTGTTCAAACTCCCGGCGAATATTCTGCAGAATTTCGCCGTTTTCTGCCGAAACAAGCTTTGTATTCCACTCTTTATTGACCGTGAGTGCTGACATCGTCATATTGGAACTGCCCACAACCACTGTGAATAAATCGGCCTTTTTAAAAATATATCCTTTTGTATGAAACCCTGTTTTTTCCGTATCGGCCTTCTCCGAAGTATTCGAAACGGTTACCTCATGATACATACGAAGCTCTATATTCTTTAACCCCGCCAGCTTGTCCAACGCCCTGGAATCAGTGAACATATTGTAATCCGTCGTCAGGATCTTGCCGGGGATGTTTCTGTTTTCCAGCTCCTGTAATACCTGCAGCAGCGGCTCAATCCCGCCCAAAGTAATAAAGGCAACACTGATGACGAATGAATCACAAACCCGTAACTCATTCTCAATGGTTGCCAATACCTTTTGCCCCGCAGTATGATTGTTGGAGATGAACTGCGGCCTGTATGCTAAATTGGAATTACAGGAAGCATCCCAAAAAGCGGTAGTGCTTCCTGCAAGAATCTGTTCTTTTGTAGATGACATGTTTGCTCCCTGCTTTATACCGAACAATATATCCAAAATCTTTTGCATTTCATTCACATCATAAACGCACGCGTGCGTTTTTCGTGCGTTTATTTTTCTTTCTTTTCTAAAATTCCCTATCGGTCCAGGCTCGTCAGCTCCAGCATCCTTCCGAAATACACCAGCTCCGCGATATCCGACTCTGACAGTCTGCAGGGACTCTCGGTGCGGCTCACGCACACCAGGTATCCCTCCTTTCTGGCGTCCGACATGCGGTAAACCAGCATGAAGCGGTAATTGTTTTCCTCCATGTATTTGATCACGTCGCCGTACTGGTCTTTGTTCAGATCGAAGATGTTGGCCATGGCCAGATTGTTCTTGTTGAACAGCTCTGCAAACTCCTCTTCGCCCAGGATGAACATCGCCTTCTCGCAGTCCTCCACCTTGTAGGTGCCGCCGTCCACGTTGACCCGGGTGATCCCGTACTCCCGCCGCTCCAGCGTCCCGTGGAAGAGATACATCTCATCCAGCTCGTAAGCGTGCAGAACCCGCTCCATCGCCATCTGGATGGAGATATCCGTCTTATGTAAAAAGCCCGCCATCAGATCTAACATCAGTCCCATCTTATCGCTGCCGGATGCAATCTGATAGGTCACGGTGGCAACCTTTTCATCACCGCCCAGCAGATCGCTGACCTTGCCGTGCACCTCCGGCGTGTAGATGATATAGCGGTTGCGCCCCTTGGTCTTGGCGCGGTACAGCATCTTGTCGGTCAGTTGGAACATCTCGTCATAATTGGAGGAATACTCCGGATAGAAGGACGAACCGATGGACACCGTGATGTCCAGGCTGTCCTTAAACTGGTGGTATTTTGTCTCCACCGTCTCACGGATGCTGGCCAGCACTTCCCTGGCCTTGGGCTTATCCTGCACATGATCCAGCACGAGCATGAACTCATCGCCGCCGATCCGGCCCACCACGCCGTTGCTGCCCACGCAGTCCCGGATGATATGAGCCACATCGATGATCACCTCGTCGCCGCACATATGACCGAAGGTATCGTTCACACTCTTGAAATGATCAATATCCATCAGGCAGAAATAAAAGCACTTTCTGGGATACTCCTTGGTCAGCTTCTCCGCATAGTCCTTGATGGCCTGTTTGTTCAGGATACCCGTCATCTCGTCGTAATGCGCCAGAACCCCTTCCGCCTTCAGCGTCTGAATGTCGGAGAGCTCCATGTGGATGACTTCCTCATTGTCCGCCAGCTTTTCCACGTTGGCCGCGATCCAGTTCAGCTTTCCCGTGGCCGTACGGATACGGAAACAGGAGAGCGCCAGATTACCCGGATCGATACTGAACACAACGTTCTGCAGCTGCATCATATCCTGGGGCGGGATCACCTGATCCAGATTTCTGAGCGCTTTCCTACCTAAAAGCTCCAGAAAATCATCCCCCACATTGATGACATTCATATTTTTATCCACAGAAATCAGATATTTTTTAAATTCATTCATGTTCTATCACCCCTGATTCAAAATCCCCATAAAACTTTTGTCTCTATCTTACCACAAATTCCCTGATAATTCTACTGATTCATATTATAATTTCTTGCCAATCCCCCTTATTCCGCGTATAATGTAAAACAAAGCGAAGCTTTGTTTTAACGAGGAAAACACGAAGTGTTTTTCGAGTCTAGCTTTTAGCGAAGCTTTGTTTCAACGAGAAAAGTGCGAAGCACTTTTCGAGTCTGCTTTAGCGAAGCTTTGGTTAACGAAAAAACACATAGGAGAAAAATCATGTTTACCAATTCTTTTTGGGCGCTTCTGCCCCCCATCATTGCAATCCTGCTTGCCCTGATCACCAAAGAGGTGTACTCCTCCCTGATGATCGGTATCATTGCAGGAGGTTTGTTGTACGCGGAATTTCATCCGATCGTTGCCATGGAGCATGTCTTCGTGGACGGCATGATCGGTCAGCTCTCCGACGCCTGGAATGTGGGTATTCTTATTTTCCTGGTTGTTCTGGGAAGTGTCGTAATGCTGATGAACCGCGCGGGCGGTTCCGCCGCCTTCGGCCGCTGGGCTTCTGAGCATGTGAAGACCCGCGTGGGTGCGCAGCTTGCCACCATCGCCCTGGGCGTGCTGATCTTCATTGACGACTATTTCAACTGTCTGACCGTGGGCAGCGTGATGCGCCCCGTGACGGATAAGAATAAAGTTTCCAGGGAAAAGCTGGCGTACCTCATCGACGCCACCGCAGCGCCGGTCTGCATCATCGCCCCCATTTCTTCCTGGGCGGCGGCAGTCACCGGTTTCGTGGACAGCGCCAACGGACTGACCCTGTTCATCCGGACAATCCCCTATAACCTTTACGCTTTCCTGACCATCGCCATGATGCTGACCCTGACCCTTGGCAAATTCGATTACGGTCCCATGAAGAAAGCCGAGAAGGACAGTCTGGATGAGAAAAATCCCGATCCCTCCCTTCGCGTAGCCAGCATCACCGGCTCCGAGGATCAGCCCAATCCGCCGGTTTCCTCCAAGGGTAAAGTGATCCATCTGGTACTGCCCATCATCACCCTGATCGTCTGCTGCGTGCTGGGCATGATCTACACCGGCGGCTTCTTCGAGGGAGAGAGCTTTGTGGATGCTTTTGCAAATTCCGACGCTTCCGTGGGCCTGGTTTACGGCTCCATGGCTGCATTGTTCATCACAATTATTTTCTATCTCTGCACGAGAGTATTGAGCTTCAAGGAGTGCATGAATGCGATTCCCGAGGGCTTTAAGAGCATGGTGCCGGCGATCCTGATCCTGACACTGGCGTGGACCTTAAAGAGCATGACCGACTCGCTGGGCGCTGCGGAATATGTGGCAGGCCTGGTGGAGAGCATTGCGGAAAACGGTATGGTAATGTCCTTGCTGCCCGCTTTTGTCTTCGTGATTGGCGCTTTCCTGGCGTTCGCCACCGGTACCTCCTGGGGTACTTTCGGACTGCTGATCCCCATCGTGGTAAGCGTATTCCACGGCGATATGAGCAACGAGCTGATGATCATCTCCATCTCCGCATGTATGGCAGGTTCCGTCTGCGGCGACCACTGCTCCCCCATCTCCGACACCACGATCATGGCATCCGCCGGTGCACAGTGTGAGCACATTCATCATGTATCCACCCAGCTGCCTTACGCTCTGACCGTCGCAGCCGTATCCTTCGTGGGTTACATCATCGCCGGCTTCGCAAGGACCGCAGTGGTGGCGCTGCCCGTGGGACTGATCCTGATGGTAGTCGTACTGCTTGTGATCCGGAGCATGCAGAAAGATACACCGCAAACCACGCCGCAAGCTAAGGCATAGGCGTATCTGAGTATAAGCTGAGTATAAAAGGAAAACCATATGGCATTTGGCAGACATAATAAAAGTGAAGATCCACCGAGCTGGCTGGAGCAAAAGCTGGCGAAACTGGCGCTGACCGTCATAGCAATCCTGGTGGTCATAGCCGTCATGATTGCGTTTATTTTAGGCCATCGCTCCGCTGGCAAAAAGCAGTCTTCCCAGAATCTTCAGAGCGCCATAAACGACGCAGTCCACGGCCAGGAAGGGAAAGTCACCACCATTACCCAGGCTTCTCTGGAAAAGATCGTTACAAATGGCAAGCTCTACACCGCCGAATACCCTTACAACGGCATTGCGGCAGTCTACGAGGGCGACACCCTGAAATACCATGTGGCTTACGAAGGCACGGTCAAAGCCGGCATAGACGCTTCCAGGATCCTGCTCCATCTGGATAAGGAAAAACATGAGATCATCATCAGACTGCCCGCCGTCACGGTGGAAGAACCCATCATCAACGCGGGAACCATGGAATATATTTTTGAGGACAGCCAATACAACACGGAAACCGTGGCACAGGAGGCTTACAAGGCTGCCATTGCCGATCTGAAAGGCAAGGTGGCCGCAGACCCGAACATTGTGAAAACTGCTGTCAAGACAGCGAAAATGTACGAAAAGGCTTTTGTGGAACCTTTGGTAGAGCAAATGGATCCGGACACTCAATACACCATTGTTGTCCTGGAGCAGGGGGAGGCGTATCAATGACAAGATCACATTGCAAACAACGCATATCCTGCCTGGGAATCCTGGCTTTGCTCCTTATCGGCCTGCTGTCCGCCTGCGGCAAAAATGCTTCTCGGACGCAGAATGCCACGCCGCCAGATTCAGCAAATTCAACATACTCAGAAAACTCGACGCAGGCATCCACCCAGCCAGTCGTTCCCACAGCCACACCGGAACTTGGCAGGATCCGACAGATCTGTGAGCTGGTCACCGTGGAATGCACCTACCACAATGTAGCCAAATCCACAAAATCCCCCGGCATCGGCCTGGAACACATCGGTGAGACCGAGCGGGTTTTCTGGATCGAATACACGGCCACCGCAGAAATCTCTTATGATATCAACAAAATACAGATGGATATCAACGAATCAGAGATCACCATCACTCTCCCCAGACCTAAAGTTTCCTGCAAAGTAGATCCCGAGTCCTGGAACGAGAATTCCTATGTGATCTCCCAGGATCAGCTCTTCCAGAAAAACCCGATCACTGCCGCCGATCAGACCAACGCCATCAATCTGGCGCAGGCGGAGATGATCCAACAGATCCGCGGCAATTCCTCCCTGATGAACACCGCCAGACTGCAGGCACAGGAACTCATCAAAAACTACATTGATCAGATCGGTGAATTCACCGGCGTACAATATCACATTACCTGGAAAGATGCGGAGAGTGGCTAATGACCATTCTCCGTTTCCCATAAAGCAAAGACGGAATCCAGGCTACTATAGCTAAGGATCAGACATCGCACAATTCGGAAAGGAGTACATACCACCATGCGACACTTGGAACAGCTTTTACAGCAGACAGACCATAAGAGCTATCCGGCTTATAAATCCCTACAGGGCAGCTATCGCTTCCCCGCATACACTTTATCTATCGATCATGTACAGGGGGATCCCTTTGCAGCACCTTCCTCCCTGAGCATACATATTGATGCGTTACGCCACGGTTTTCCCAAAGAATACTATGAAGTGCCCCACAGGCGCATCGCCTTGCAGGACCTGCTGCTACGCGGGTTTTACCGGGAATTGGGCAAAGTCAGCCATAAAGCAAAAGGTTCCGGCAAAAGCGGCACCCTCTCTGTCAGTGCATGCCATCAGGAGATTTTGGAGCGCTCAGCGCTGACGATCAACCCGGTAAACGGAGCAATGACAGTGCGTTTCTCCGCAGGCTTTCCTGCTGCCGGACGCACCACATTGTCCATGGAATTGAAAAAAATGCTTATGGAATATGTGCCCGCTGCAGCAGAACACAGCCTGTTCTCCAAAGCAGTTCCTGCTGCCC
>ODAI013979917.1_pt1 | contig 29332 bp, 17 predicted proteins | sample 1539321 | NCBI WGS metagenome assembly ODAI01 (sample SAMN02144231, study PRJEB22623) | gut metagenome | biome: sheep rumen | host: Ovis aries | place: New Zealand
CTTAACGTGGAATTTGCAGTATTCCGAATTCTTTCTGGCGAACAACGGAATAAGGAAAAGCAGACCTACATATGAAAGCCAAGCAACTCCTTTTTCAGAAGGAAGCGGAGAGCCGTCGGGATTCATAACCTGAGGCTGAACAGGCTGCTGAGGAGCCTGCTGCGCTGTCTGCTGATCTGCCTGCTGCGCGTTTTGCTGAACATTCTGCTGTCCGGTCTGCTGAGCGTTATCTACGGGAGTACCGCAGTTTGAGCAAAAAGCAGCGTCATCAGGCAGCTGATTTCCGCAATGTTTACAAAATGCCATAATTGTTACCCCTTATTAAAGTAATTTAAATTAGTATTTCTACCACTTTGATTATAAATTATAAAAATTCAGGTGTCAATAAACGCCGTGTATCTTTGTAGCAACCACCAAAAAGCAAAATAGGAGTTAAAGGCTGTTAGTATATTCTTACAACTAAATGTTAACTTTTTTGTAGATTTCCAATAATGCTTTTGCCGTTTTGTAAAATGTCAGAGCGGTAATTTGTATATTATTTATATATTTACAAAGCGGAATAAATATGCTATTATTTTGACAGAAAATACAGATAAGGATGAATAATTATGAATATAGGATTGGTACTTGAAGGCGGAGCAATGCGCGGACTTTTCACCGCGGGGGTAATGGACGTGCTGATGGAGTACGGCGCGGAGTTTGACGCGATTGTCGGCGTTTCGGCAGGCGCGGCGTTCGGCGTTAACTACAAGTCAAAGCAAATCGGCAGGGTTATCCGCTACAACAAGCGCTTCGCAAACGACAAGCGCTACTGCAGCGTGCAGTCGCTGCTAAACACAGGTAATCTGTTCAACGCGATGTTCTGCTACCACACCGTGCCCAACGAGCTCGATAAGTTTGACAGGGAGCGTTATAACGCCGACAAAACGCCGTTTTATGTTGTCTGCACCGACGCCGAAACAGGCGAGCCGGTTTATCACCTGCTTGACAGGGCTAACGATTGGGGATTTGAGTGGATTCGCGCTTCGGCTTCAATGCCGCTGGTGTCAAAGCCCGTTAAGATTGACGGAAAATATTACCTCGACGGCGGAATGAGCGATTCCATCCCGATTGAGTTTATGATAGTCGGCGGCTGCGAAAAAAACGTCGTCGTACTTACCCAGCCGAGGGATTATATAAAGGAAAAGGCTTCAATGCTGCCGCTGATGAAGCTCAGCCTGAGAAAATACCCCTACACCTACGACGCGATTTTGCACAGGCACATCATTTACAACGACAGCCGCGCAAGGGTTTTTCAGGAGGAAAAGCTCGGCAACGCGGTGGTTATCTGCCCCAAGGAAAAGCTGCCCATTGACCGTGTTGAGCACGACCCCGAGGTTATGGAAAAGGTCTATCAGCTCGGCAGACAGGCGGCAGAGGAAAAGGTCGATGAATTAAGAGCTTTCTTTAATGAAGCTAAGCGTTAAATTGCAGAATTTATCCAAAAGCGTTTAAAACCTTCCCGTTAATTTCCTTATTACTTATTCCATATTACTTATTACTTAAAAAAAGGATTGGCTCGTTTTTGAACCAATCCTTTTACATTTTTACAGATATTCGTTTTCCGCGCTTACTTAAAGTATGCTACGCCGCTTTCAAAGATTTTCTGGTCTTTTTCAAACGGAACGTTTTTGTAGAGGTTTTCACCCTTACGCTCACTGTGTCCCATCTTTCCGAGGACTCTGCCGTCGGGCGAGGTAATACCCTCAATCGCGCAGATTGAGCCGTTTACGTTGTAGGCGATGTCGCTGCTCGGATTGCCGTTCAAATCCACATACTGAGTAGCGATCTGTCCGTTATCGGCAAGCTGCTTAACGGTCTCGGTATCCGCCATAAATCTGCCCTCGCCGTGCGATACGGGAACGGCAAAAACGTCGCCTGCGTTAACCTGCGAGAACCACGGTGACTTAACCGAGGTCACACGAGTGTACGCCATGTGTGAGATATGTCTGCCGACGGTGTTGAAGGTCAGGGTAGGATCTGTAGGCTTAAGCTCGCGGATTTCGCCGTATGGTACAAGTCCGAGCTTAATAAGCGCCTGGAAGCCGTTGCAGATACCGAGCATAAGACCGTCGCGGTTTTTGAGCAGGTCGTTTACCGCGTCTGCAATTCTCGGATTGCGGAAGGTTGTGGCGATAAACTTGCCTGAGCCGTCGGGCTCGTCACCGCCGGAGAAGCCGCCGGGAATCATAATCATCTGAGATTCTCTGATGATTTTTTCCATTCTCTCTATAGTTTCCTCAATGCCGCTCTGGGTGAGGTTCTTAACAATCAAAAGCTCTGCCTGAGCGCCTGCCTTTTCAAACGCGCGGGCGGTGTCTACCTCGCAGTTTGTGCCCGGGAATACGGGGATAAATACCTTCGGCTTTGCGACCTTAATTGCAGGAGTTGCAACGTTGCGCGCGTGGTAAAGCTCAGCGTCAACCTCGATTTCGGGACATTCCGCCTGAGTTGGGAATACCTTTTCGAGCGGAGCAGTCCACTTATCGAGCACGTCCTTAAGCTCTACGCTCTTGCCGCCCATGGTGATTTTAGCGTCATCGGTAACGGTACCGAGGTCGTAGCTCAAAACATTGCCGTCAAGCTCTGCGCCGTCCTCAAGCTCGAGCACGAGCGAGCCCGAAAGCGGAGCGAAAAGCTCCTGATTTGTGAGCTCCTTGGTAAACTTAAAGCCGAAGCAGTTGCCGAACGCCGCCTTGCATACGCAGGCAGCCGCGCCGCCCTCCTTGACTACCGAAGCGGAGAGCACCTTGCCGCTCTGCATCAGCGCGTAAACCGCCTTGTACATCTCGACAAGCTTGTCCCATTCGGGCATAAGTGTCGCTTTATTTTCAGGAACGGGAACGTAGATTACCTTTGAACCCGCCTTTTTGAATTCGGAAGAAATCGTCTTGCTCGCCTTTGTCATAGCTACGGCGAAGCTTACAAGAGTCGGCGGAACGTCGATGTCCTCGAACGAGCCGGACATACTGTCCTTGCCGCCGATTGAGGGAAGTCCCAGCTTAAGCTGAGCCTGCATAGCGCCGAGCAGTGCCGCCGCGGGCTTGCCCCAGCGTGAAGGAACGTCCTTAAGGCGCTCAAAATATTCCTGGAAGGTAAGCCTTGCGGTCAGCGGATCAGCGCCGATTGCGAGAAGCTTTGAGGTTGATTCAACAACCGCGTAAGCCGAGCCGTGGAACGGGCTCCAGCGTGAAACGCCCGGGATAAAGCCGTAGCTCATCGCGGTGGCGTCGTCGGTCTCGCCCTTTTCAAGCGGAATCTTAGCCGCCATAGCCTCCTGCGGCGTGAGCTGGGTTTTGCCGCCGAAGGGCATAATAACCGTAGCCGCGCCGATTGAAGCGTCAAAGCGCTCGCTCAGACCGATTTGCGAGCAAACCTCAAGCCTTGCCATATTCTCGGCAACAGCCTGCTCAAACGGCATATCCTTTAGGCTTTCGGGGCAGCTGTTGCGGTAGCAGTCCTCAGCCGAGGGAGCGGTGATGTACGCCTTTGCCTCCTGAGTAACGCCGTTTGTGTTGAGGAACTCACGGCTTAAATCTACAATCTTATCGCCGCGCCAGTTCATTGTGAGCCTCGGGCTCTCGGTAACAACCGCAACCGCGGTAGCCTCGAGGTTCTCAGTCTCGGCATATTTTATGAATTTATCGACGTCGTTTTTGTCGAGCACAACCGCCATTCTCTCCTGGCTTTCGGAGATTGCGAGCTCTGTGCCGTCAAGTCCGTCGTACTTCTTTGTAACCTTGTCCAAATCAACCGCAAGGCCGTCGGCAAGCTCACCGATAGCTACGCACACGCCGCCTGCGCCGAAGTCGTTACAGCGCTTTATGAGCTTTGCTACATTCGCGTTGCGGAAAAGTCTCTGGATTTTTCTCTCTGTGGGCGGATTACCCTTTTGAACCTCAGCACCGCAGGTCTCGATTGAGCTTTCGGTGTGAGCCTTTGATGAACCTGTCGCGCCGCCGCAGCCGTCGCGTCCTGTGCGTCCGCCGAGGAGCACGATTACGTCGTCGGGCATGGGAACCTCGCGGATAACGTTCTCCTTGGGAGAAGCGCCGATTACCGCGCCGATTTCCATACGCTTTGCAACGTAGCCCTTGTCGTACAGCTCGACAACCTGTCCGGTAGCAAGTCCGATTTGGTTACCGTAGGAGCTGTAGCCGTTAGCCGCGCCCGTGGTGATTTTACGTGAGGGCAGCTTGCCGTGCATTGTGTCCTTAAACGGAGTCGTCGGGTCGCCCGAGCCGGTCACGCGCATCGCCTGATATACATAAGCTCTGCCCGACAGCGGATCGCGGATTGCGCCGCCCAGGCAGGTAGCCGCGCCGCCGAACGGTTCGATTTCGGTTGGGTGGTTATGAGTTTCGTTCTTAAACTGAACGAGCCATTTTTCGGTTTTACCGTCGATTGTAACGGGCACTTCGATTGAGCAGGCGTTAATCTCGTCGCTCTCGTCAAGGTCGGGAATCAAGCCCTTCTTTTTAAGGGACTTCATACCCATAAGCGCCATATCCATAAGGGAGACTATTCGTGTTGTGTCCTTGCCGTAAACCTCGTCGCGTGTAGCGTAGTACTCCTTAAGAGCGTCCTCGATAACCGAGCCGAGAGCCTTTTGCTCAATCTCAATCTCGCTGAGACGGGTGAGGAAGGTGGTGTGACGGCAGTGGTCAGACCAGTAGGTGTCGATAACGCGCAGCTCGGTAACGCTCGGGTCGCGGTGCTCGGTATCTCTGAAATAATCACGACAGAATTTGAGGTCGGCAAGCGTCATCGCAAAGCCCATTGAGCCGTAATACTCTGCCATTTCGTCGTCGTTCCAGGTAATAAAGCCCTCAACACGCTTTACGTCCTCGGGAACGGGAGTTTCCATATCCAAGGTTTCGGGCTTGTCGAGAGAAGCCAGACGGCTCTCTACGGGGTTGATGAGGTAGTCCTCAATCTTTTTCTGGTCGTCGTCGGTGAGCTCGCCCTTAAGCGCAACTACCCTCGCGGTCAGAACCTTGCACCTCTCGCCCTGAGTGAGGAGCTGAATGCACTGCTCAGCGGAGTCGCCGCGCTGGTCGTACTGACCGGGCAGGTACTCCATCGCGAAAACTCTCCAGCCGTCCTCTACAGGCAGGGTTTCCTCATAAATAACATCCGCGTTGGGCTCGGAGAGCACGATTGACTTTGCCTTGTCGTACTCGTCCTTGGTAAGTCCCTCAATATCGTAGCGGACGATGAAGCGCAAATCCGTTACGTTCCTCATGCCGAGGTTGTGGCGGATATCCCACAAGGTCTGCTTTGCAACGACATTGAAGCCCTCGCGTTTTTCAACAAAAATTCTGATTACGTCTGACATTAAATCAGCCTCCCAAAATAATCATAGTCAAGGTTATTCTATCATATTTTAATAGCTTTATTTTTCGCTTACGGCAAAATATATGAATTATCTGCGCAGCAAAAAACTGACGTCCCTAATCGGAACGTCAGCAGTTTTATTGATTTAATAAAAATTCGTAGTAGTCCTTGAAAGAGCCGTTGCGGTACACCGAAATATCCTTGTTTTTGCGGTTGATAAGGCAATCGGTGATAAGGAAGGTGTTGAAGCCGAGGCGCGAGGCGCACATATCCTCGTCTACGTCGTTGCCTGTCATAAGGCTTTCCTCGGGCTTGATACCGCAAAATGAGCAGATATCGGCGTAGTAGTTTAGGTTCGGCTTGCAACTTGAACAGTTGTCATACACGGTGATGTACTCAAAGTCGTTCGGATTAAGCCCTGCCCACTCAATGCGGCGGTAGGTTGCCGCCTTGGGGAAAATCGGGTTTGTCGCGACAATCAGCCTTACTCCCCTGCTCTTCAACAAATCAATGGTTTTCTTAGCGTAGGGGGTAAAGCCCGTGCCCTTTTTCGCCTCGATAAATTCGTTGCGGTAGAAGTCGTCAAAATCATCGGAAAACACACGCATATCGCGGTTACAAACCGTGTTCATTGTCTTCCAGAAAATCTCGGAATTAAGCCTCATACCGTCGTTTCTCGCCATAGCGCCCGCGCCGTTCCAAACAGCCTTTACGAGCGTTTTTGCGTCAACGCCGGTTTCGGGCACAAAGCGCCTGCACAAAGCCTGCAAATAAAGCTCTGTGAACTTGCGCATATCCATCGGCAGCAAAGTGCCGTCTAAATCGAACAAATAATTTTTGTACATTTCCACACCCTCTGATTTATAATTATATCTTATATATAATGAAATTGCAAGTTGAAATTATTTCATCACTGCGATATAATTAGAACGGTGATATTATGAAAATTGTTATAACCGACGCGCAGACTGTTTTTGACGAAATTGTCACTGCCGCTCCCATTTACGGGCTGGGCGAGACAAAGGAATTCGGTCTGCTGAAATATGACGACGTTGCCGGGAGCATTAAGGACGCCGAGGTTATCCTCTGCAACAAAACCGTGCTCGATAAAAACAGCCTGCGCCTTGCGAAAAACTTAAAATATATCGGGCTGTTCGCGACAGGCTACAACAACATCGACATCGAATACTGCCGTGAAAACGGAATTGCCGTGTGCAACGCAGGCTCTTACTCCACAAACGCCGTGGCTCAGCACACCTTTGCGCTGATTTTGGAGCACTTTAACAACACCGCGAAGTACGGAAAATACGTAAGCGACGGCAAATGGAAGCGCAGCAAGACCTTCTCGCCGTTTGTTTATCCGCTCAATGAGCTTGCAGGCAAGACAATCGGCATTGTCGGGCTCGGAAGTATCGGCACGGCGGTTGCGAAAATCGCGAACGCATTTGAGATGAAGGTTATCGCGTACAACCGCAGTCAGAAAAATGTTGAGGGCGTTACTCAGACAGACCTCGATACCCTGCTGAGGGAGAGCGACATTGTGACGGTGCACTGTCCGCTGAATGATGACAGCCAAAATATGTTTGACAAAGCAGCGTTTGAAAAGATGAAACGCTCCGCGCTGTTCGTCAACACCGCGAGGGGCGGAGTTATGGTCGAGCAGGATTTGTACCACGCGCTTAAAGACGGCAAAATCGGCGGAGCGTGCATTGATACGCTCGCGGTTGAGCCGATGGTCGAGGACTGCATACTGATGGACGCGCCAAACTGCATTATCACTCCGCACATCGCCTGGGCGCCCGTTGAGACAAGGCAAAGGCTGATTGACATTGTGGTGGAGAACATAAAGAGCTTTTACCGCGGAGAGAGATTGAACCGCGTTGTTTAATGGATAATTGACAATGGATAGTGGATAATTAAGGGTGGGCTCTGCCCACACCCGAATTAATTGTAATGCAGTGCGTTTGAAAAAGTGAGATTCGCACCATAGTAATTCAATCGGGAACTAAACGTTTCGGCAAAGCTAACCTATCTCCCCGACCAAAATTATCAATTTTCCATTATCAATTTTCAATTAAAATAAAAATCAGGCTGCCAACCAAACGGTTGACAGCCTTACTTATTGCTTATTAATTATTCCTCGCTTGCCGAGCTTTCGTCAACGGCGGTGTCGGACTTTTTCGCGTCGCTTGCAAAGAGCTTAACGAGGGTGGCGTTGTCCGCCTCGCCTGTCTCCTTGATTCCGCTTGCCTTCTGGAACGCGCTGACAGCCTTCTTAGAGATTTCACCGAAGTAGCCTGTGATATTCTCCTTGTCGCTCACGTAGCCGAGGTCGAAAAGTCTCTGCTGCATAGCCTTAACGTCGTCGTTGTCGTCCTCTTCCTTAAGGCTCAAATCCTTGAGGTCAATCTTGTATTTATCCGCAACCGATGTTGCCGCCGCAGGCTGTGTTGCCGCCTGAGTTGCGGCAGTCTGAGCCGCCGCTTGGGTAGCGGCTTCGGTAGCCGCCTGAGTAGCAGCCTGGGTTTCGGCAGGTTTGGTCTCGGTCTGCTGAGTAGGCTCTGCAGCCTTTTGAGCCTTTGCAAGCTCCGGATGGATAAAGCCAATCATCTTCTCGAGAGTTTCGAGAGAGGTAAGTCCCTGACGGCTCATTTCATCCTTTGTAATCTGCATTGTCTTGCCGCCTGTAACAGCCGCGAGCTTTGAGAGCACGGGATCTGCCTGAACAGCCTTGAGCGTGTTGTCGTCGGCATAGAAAATGTACTTGGGATTTGCAACCTTTAATGTGTTAACGTCAACCTTGTTTTCATCAATGTTGACAGCTACGTTAACCGAACCTGTATAGCCGAGGAGCATATCGCCGTAGGTGCCGCTTGTCATCAGTCTAAGTCCGCCCTGCTCATAGTAGAGGTAGCAAACCGTATCGAGAGCCGTAGCGTTTTTTGCGGAAGCCTCGCTCTTTCTATCCTCCATCGCCGAGATTAGCTTGTCATAGGACGAAGCCGCTTTTGCGTCGCCGTCGTCGTTACCGCCGAGGATTTTACCGATTGTGTGGTAGTTTGTCTCGAGCTGCTTGGGAGTTTCGGCAACAGACATCTCAATAACAGCAATTCCTTCCTTTTCAAGGCTCTGCTCAAAATCGTCGTTCAAGCCCTCGTTGGCGAAAACAACCGTCGCGCCAGAGTCGATGATATCCTGAACGCTCGGGCTTACCGCAGAACCCATAACGGGAGCGACTTCGAGGTACTTTTGGTCAACCTCGCGGCTTCTGCCGACAATCTTAACGTCGTAGCCCATATACGAGATAATATCAGCCGAATTCGGGTCGAGCACAACAATGCTCTTGGGCTCTTTATCAATGGTCAAATTGGCAATCTTTACCGGGTAATTTTTGTCGCCGCAGCCCGAAAGCGAAAGCGCAGTGCCGAGCACTAAAACGGCGCAAAGAATACCTGCAATCAGTTTTTTCATAATAATCCTCCGTAGTAACAAGTGAATTTATATCAGCACAGCAGGGACTCTACATACTGCTTTGCGCAGCGCGGAGACCTTCCGCCCCTTGACAGGGCAAAGCGTTCCGCTCCCATTGCGAGCTCGTCCTCTGACATATCAAGTCCGCGTTCCTTGGCAAGCGCGCAGACAATGCCGATAAATTCTTTTTTATCCGGAACGGTGTAGCACACCGCCAAACCAAACCTGTCGGAAAGCGACAGGGTTTCCTGCATATTATCCCTCGTGTTTACGTCGTCAACCTCAAAGCTGCGGTCGGAAAGCCTTTCCTTGACAAGGTGCCTGCGGTTTGAGGTGGCGTAAATCAGGGCGTTATCGGGACGGGCGGAAAGTCCGCCCTCGAGCACCGCCTTAAGCGCGGTATAGCTCTGATCCTGATGTTGGAACGACAAGTCGTCGATAAAGATTATAAACTTCATCGGCAGAGCGGCGATTTTGTCAACCAAAAGCGGAAAGTCAATCAGCCGTTCCTTGGGGATTTCGACAATCCTCAGGCCGTCCTTCCTAAAGCAGTTCGCAACCGCCTTGACGGTCGAGCTTTTGCCTGTGCCCATATCGCCGTAGAGCAGGCAGTTGTTGCAGCTTCTTCCCTCGATAAACGCGACGGTGTTGTCAATAACCTTTTGGCGCTGGCGTTCATAGCCGGTAAAATCGTCGATTGAGATTGTGTCGTGATGAGCGACCGGCTGAATATCGCCGCCGCGCCATACAAACGCCTTGTAACGCGCGAACATTCCGCAGCCGTTTTCGCGGTACCACTTCGCGATTTTATCGAGCGAGCCGTCGAACATTTTGAAGCTCTCGGCGCAGTCGCCGCACTTCCACTTTGGCAGGGTACCGGCAATCTCCGCGATTTCGTCAAAATAAGCGTATGAGCTCAGCACCTCGTCGGCGCTGAGGTTTGCCGCGGACAAAATCGCCTCGCAGTCGTGCTTAACCGCCGAGAGTACGCCTTCGGGAAGCTTGTTTTGAGTTCCGCCTGCCGCGGCTCTGGTAAAGCAGTTGTCGTCAAAAAGCGCCGCCTCGGTTAAGGCGTAGGCAAGGCTGTCGAGACAGCCGCGCTCCGAGATAAGCGAGATAAATCCGCCGTAGGCGCTCAAAAACTCCTCCGGCTTTTTATCCGCCGAGCACAAAAGCCTGAAAAAAGCCCTCGGCACGGAGCGGTTCATTATCCCCCTGAAAATCGACAGAGCCGATAAGCCGAGCTTTGTCTTAATAAGATTATTCATAAAATCTGTCCTTAAACTAATTCACCCTATATTTTACCCTTTTTTATCGGGATAGTCAAGGTTTTACACAAACAAAAGGCAAGCCGTTACAGCTTGCCTTTTTATAATTATTGGTTAAAAATCAATCTCGTCAAGATTTGTGTCGTCCGAAACAAGCACGGGCTTGTTGCTTTCGAGCTTGACGTTCGCGTATCTCTGCATACCTGTGCCGGCAGGGATAAGCTTACCGATGATAACGTTCTCTTTAAGTCCGACAAGCGAGTCCACCTTGCCCTTGATAGCGGCGTCGGTGAGAACCCTTGTGGTCTCCTGGAACGAAGCGGCTGACATAAAGCTGTCGGTTGCGAGCGCAGCCTTGGTAATACCGAGGAGCTGCTGGGTGAAGGTCGCCTCTCTGAGGCCCTCCTCGCCTGCCGCAATACGCTTTTTAATCTGCTCGTTCTCGTAGAGCACGTCGTTCTTGTCGTAGGTCTGGCCTGACATAAAGCCTGTATCTCCGGCGTCGTCAACCTTAACCTTGCGCATCATCTGGCGTACAATTACCTCGATGTGCTTGTCGTTGATTTCAACACCCTGGAGACGGTAGGTCTTTTGAACTTCCGAGATAAGGTAGTTCATAACCGCGTCGGGACCGAGAATATCAAGGATATCGTGGGGGTTAACCGAACCGTCGGTGATTGTGTCACCCTTGCGGATTTGGTCGCCCTCCATAACCTTTACGCGGAAGCCGAAGGGGATAAGATATGTCTTTTCCTCGCCTGTATCCTTGTTGAAGATAACCGCGTGACGGGCGTTTTTGATTTCCTCAAACCTTACCTCACCGTCGATTTCACTGATGATAGCGAGGCTCTTCGGCTTTCTCGCCTCAAACAGCTCCTCAACACGCGGAAGACCCTGAGTGATATCCTCAGCGTTCGCAACACCGCCGGTGTGGAAGGTTCTCATTGTAAGCTGTGTACCGGGCTCACCGATTGACTGAGCCGCGATAATGCCGACTGCCTCGCCGACTGTAACGGGCTGGCGGTTGGCAAGGTTAGCGCCGTAGCACTTGCGGCAAGCGCCGTGCTTTGCGCGGCAGGAGAGTACCGAACGGATTTTTACGCTCTGTACGCCTGAATTTACGATAGTTTCAGCCTCTGCCTCGCCCATCATAACGTCCTTTGAAACGAGCACGTTGCCGTTTTCGTCGCAGAAGTCGTCGAGCAGATAACGTCCGACAAGACGCTCGCTGAGCGGCTCGATAACCGACTTGGGATCGGACTCAATCGCTCTGATGTCGAAGATTTCGAGGCCTTCGGTAGTACCGCAGTCCTCCTCGCGGATGATAACCTCCTGCGATACGTCAACCAGACGGCGGGTAAGATAACCCGAGTCGGCTGTACGCAGCGCGGTATCGGCAAGACCTTTACGCGCACCACGCGATGAAATAAAGTATTCGAGAATGTTAAGACCTTCACGGTAGTTAGCACGGATAGGAATTTCGATTGTCTTACCCGAGGTGTTGGCGATAAGTCCGCGCATACCCGCGAGCTGACGAATCTGGCTGATACTACCACGCGCACCGGAATCCGCCATCATAAAGATGGGGTTGTAGCGGTCGAGGTTGCCCTGCAGAGCCGCGGTAACGTCGTTTGTAGCCTGGTTCCAGATGTTGAGGATAGCCTCGTAACGCTCCTCGTCGGAACGCAGACCCATCATAAACTGGTTGCGGATCTCGTCAATCTTAGTCTCAGCCTCGGCGATAATCTCCTTCTTCTCGGGCGGGATAACCGCGTCGCAAACCGCAACGGTGATCGCACCCTTGGTGGAGTACTTATAGCCCTGAGCCTTGATATCGTCAAGCAGACGGCTGGTTCTTGCGGTGCCGTGCTTCTTGATGCACTTGTCGATAATCTTTTTAAGTCCGCCCTTCTTAACAAGGAAGTCTACCTCGAACTTAAACATATTTTCGGGAATACTTCTGTCTACAAAGCCCAAATCCTGGGGAATGGGGTTGTTGAAGATGATTTTACCGATTGTGGTGTCCACAAGCGCACTGCACATCTCGCCGTTGATTTCCATTTCGCGGCGAACCTTAATCTTGGAGTGAAGCTCGATAACACCGGTCTGGTACGCCATCATAACCTCGTCGATGTTGCGGAACACCTTGCCCTCGCCCTTTTCGCCGTCCTTGTCAAGAGTAAGGTAGTAAGAGCCGAGGATCATATCCTGGGTAGGAACGGCAACAGGCTGGCCGTCTGACGGCTTAAGCAGGTTGCCTGCCGCAAGCATGAGGAAGCGTGCCTCTGCCTGCGCCTCTGCGGAAAGCGGTACGTGAACCGCCATCTGGTCGCCGTCGAAGTCGGCGTTAAACGCGGTACATACAAGCGGATGGAGCTTAATCGCTCTGCCCTCTACAAGCACGGGCTCAAACGCCTGGATACCGAGACGGTGAAGGGTTGGCGCACGGTTGAGCATTACTGGGTGTCCCTTGATTACAACCTCAAGAGCGTCCCAAACGTTTTCCTTTGCACGCTCAACAGCCTTACGCGCCGATTTAATATTCTGTTCAGCCTTAGTCTCGACAAGACGCTTCATAACGAAGGGCTTGAACAGCTCAAGAGCCATCTCCTTGGGGAGACCGCACTGGTACATTTTAAGCTCAGGGCCTACAACGATAACCGAACGTCCCGAGTAGTCAACACGCTTACCGAGCAGGTTCTGACGGAAACGTCCCTGCTTACCCTTAAGCATATCGGAAAGCGACTTGAGAGCGCGGTTGTTTGGACCTGTAACGGGGCGTCCGCGTCTGCCGTTGTCGATGAGGGCGTCTACGGACTCCTGAAGCATACGCTTCTCGTTGCGGATGATGATTTCAGGCGCATTGAGCTCGAGAAGCTTTTTAAGACGGTTGTTTCTGTTGATAACTCTGCGGTACAAATCGTTGAGGTCGGAGGTTGCGAAACGTCCGCCGTCGAGCTGAACCATAGGACGGATATCCGGCGGAATTACCGGAACAACGTCGAGAATCATCCACTCGGGACGGTTGCCCGAAAGGCGGAAGCTCTCTACAACGTCGAGCCTCTTTAACAGGCGGATTCTCTTCTGTCCCGAAGCCGCCTCGAGCTCCTCTTTAAGCTCTGCCGAGAGTGAATCAAGGTCGATTTCGGAGAGAAGCTCCTTGATTGACTCGGCGCCCATGCCTGCCTTAAAGTCGTCCTCGTACTTTTCGCGCATATCGTTGTACTCGGCCTCGTTAAGGCACTGATATTTTGAGAGATCGCGGCAGTCGCCGGGATCGGTTACTATATACTGTGAGAAATAGAGCACGTTCTCCAAAGCCTTGGGAGAAATGTCCAGCATAAGGGCGATTCTTGACGGAATACCCTTGAAATACCAGATGTGCGATACGGGAGCGGCGAGCTCAATGTGGCCCATGCGCTCGCGTCTTACCTTGGCTCTTGTAACTTCAACGCCGCAGCGGTCGCAGATTTTGCCCTTAAAGCGGATTCTCTTGTACTTTCCGCAGTGGCACTCCCAGTCCTTTGTAGGTCCGAAAATACGCTCGCAGAATAGTCCCTCGCGCTCGGGCTTTAATGTGCGGTAGTTAATGGTTTCGGGCTTGGTTACCTCGCCGTACGACCATTCTCTGATCTGCTCGGGGGAAGCAAGACCGATTTTAATTGAATCAAAAACATTGTTGTCTATCATTTTACTTCCTCCTTATTAAAGTTCGTCCGAACCAAAGTCGTCAAAATCAAATACGTTGTCGTCGTCATCCTCTTCGTCAGCGAGAGAATCGTCGAACATATTGCCTTCTTCTCCGCCTTCATCAAGGGTGTAGCCGTCCATCGAGGTCATTACGCTGTCCTCTTCAAACTCGGTAGAAGCCGCGTCGGCGATGTCCTCGTCCTCCTCAAACTTCTGCTTGATGTCGATTTCCTCGCCCTGCTGGTCGAGTACGCGAACGTCGAGCGAGAGCGACTGGAGCTCCTTGATAAGAACTCTGAACGACTCGGGAATTCCCGGAGCAGGGATGTTCTGACCTTTGACGATTGCTTCGTATGTCTTAACACGGCCCACAACGTCGTCCGACTTAACCGTCAGGATTTCCTGAAGTGTATAAGCCGCGCCGTAAGCCTCGAGAGCCCAAACTTCCATCTCGCCGAAACGCTGTCCGCCGAACTGAGCCTTACCGCCCAGAGGCTGCTGTGTAACAAGTGAGTACGGGCCTGTGCTTCTCGCGTGAATTTTCTCGTCAACGAGGTGATGCAGCTTGAGGTAGTACATATAGCCGACGGTTACGGGGTTGTCAAAGCGTTCGCCGGTTCTTCCGTCGATAAGCCATGTCTTACCGTCCTCGCTGTAGCCTGCGTCCTTAAGAGCGGCAAAAATATCCTGCTCATGAGCGCCGTCGAATACCGGCGTCATAATCTTCCAGCCAAGCGCCTTTGCCGCGTAGCCGAGGTGAACCTCGAGCACCTGACCGATGTTCATACGTGAAGGTACGCCCAAGGGGTTGAGCACGATGTCGAGCGGAGTACCGTCGGGCAGGAAGGGCATATCCTCAACGGGGAGAATACGCGAAACAACACCCTTGTTACCGTGGCGGCCAGCCATCTTGTCGCCTACGCTGATTTTGCGCTTTAAGGCGAGGTAAACTCTTACTACCTTGTTAACGCCGGGCTGCAGCTCGTTGCGGCTGTCGGCGCGTGTGAATACCTTAACGTCAACTACGGTTCCGCACTCGCCGTGGGGAACGCGCAGGGAGGTATCACGAACCTCTCTTGCCTTTTCACCGAAGATTGCGCGGAGCAGTCTTTCCTCGGCGGTAAGCTCGGTTTCTCCCTTGGGAGTTACCTTACCTACAAGAATATCGCCTGCCTTAACCTCGGAGCCGATTTGGATAATACCGTCCTCGTCGAGGTATTTGAGCACGTCCTCGCCGACGTTGGGGATATCGCGTGTGATTTCCTCAGGTCCGAGCTTGGTGTCGCGTGCTTCGGTGTCGTATTCTTCAATATGGATAGATGTGTATACATCGTCACGAACGATTTTTTCGTTGAGCAGTACGGCGTCCTCGTAGTTGTAACCTTCCCAGGTCATAAAGCCGATGAGGGCGTTTTTACCGAGGGCGATTTCGCCGTTATCGGTAGCCGGACCGTCTGCGAGAACCTCGCCCTTCTTAAAGCGCTGGCCTCTCTCGACAATCGGGCGCTGGTTGAAGCAGGTGCCCTGGTTTGAGCGCAGGAACTTGATAACCTCAAAGTCCTGAACCCTGCCGCTGTCGTACTGAACGCGGATGTTGCGCGCGTCAACGCTCATAACAACGCCGTCCTCCTCGGCGAGGATACATACGCCTGAGTCGGTACCTGCCTTGTACTCCATACCGGTACCTACAATAGGAGCCTCGGAACGGAGAAGCGGAACAGCCTGACGCTGCATGTTCGCGCCCATGAGGGCACGGTTTGCGTCGTCGTTTTCAAGGAACGGAATCATCGCCGTAGCGACGGAAACAACCATCTTAGGCGATACGTCCATATAGTCAAAGCGGCTTGCAGGAAGCTCCACGAACTCGTCGCGGTAACGTCCTACAACTCTTTTGTGAACAAATCTGCCGTTTTCGTCGAGGGGCTCGTTAGCCTGGGCAACGTAGTAGTTATCCTCAACGTCCGCGGTCATATAAACAACCTCGTCGGTAACAACGCCGGTTTCCTTGTCGATTTTGCGGAAGGGAGCCTCTACAAAACCGTACTTGTTGATCTTCGCGAAGGAAGCGAGGTACGAGATAAGACCGATGTTAGGTCCTTCAGGAGTCTCGATAGGACACATACGTCCGTAGTGGGTGTAGTGTACGTCACGAACCTCAAATCCTGCGCGGTCACGCGACAGACCGCCGGGGCCCAGCGCTGACAGACGGCGCTTGTGGGTAAGCTCCGCGAGGGGGTTTGTCTGATCCATAAACTGCGACAGAGGGGAAGAACCGAAGAACTCCTTGATTGCCGCGGTTACGGGACGGATATTGATAAGCGAGTTAGGCGAGAGCGAATCCATATCCTGAGACTGGGTTGTCATTCTCTCCCTTACCACTCTTTCAAGTCTTGAAAAACCAATTCTAAACTGGTTCTGGAGAAGCTCGCCTACGCAGCGGATACGTCTGTTACCGAGGTTATCAATGTCGTCGGTGTTGCCGATACCCTTTGCAACGCAGTTGAGGTAGTTGATTGTAGCAAAGATGTCCTCAACGGTGATGTGGTTGGGAACAAGCTCCGCGGCGCGGTCGGTGAGCATTTCCTTGAGCTGCTCCTCATTCTCGGCGGAATCGAGAATTTCGCAGAGAATGTCAAAGCGGACGTTCTCCTTGATGCCGCACTCTGCCTCGGCGTCAAAGTCAACGTAGCAGCCGATGTCTACCATACCGTTAGAGATAATCTTAACGGTCTCGCCCTCGGAGTTCTTTACATAAGCTACGTTTACGCCGGCGTTCTCTATCTCGAGAGCCTTCTCCTTTGAGATTTTCTCGTCTCTGAGCGCCATAACCTCGCCTGTGCGCGGATTTGCGAGCGGCTCGGCAAGGGTGTTGCCTGCAAGGCGGTTTGCGATACCGAGCTTTTTGTTGTATTTATATCTGCCGACTCTTGACATATCGTAACGGTTCTCGTCAAAGAACAGGTTGTTGATATGAGTCTGCGCGCTGTCAACTGTCGGGGGCTCCGAAGGACGGAGCTTTTTGTAAACCTCGATAAGACCTTCCTCAATGTTGTGAGCCTGATCCTTTTCGATAGTCGCCTTCATTCGCTCGTCGTCACCGAAGAAGTCGAGGATTTCGGCGTCGGAACCGAGTCCGAGAGCTCTGATGAAGGATGTTACGGGAAGCTTTCTGTTCTTATCAATACGAACATAGAAAACGTCGTTTATGTCGGTCTCGTACTCGAGCCACGCGCCTCGGTTGGGGATAACGGTGGTGGAGTAGAGCTTTTTACCGGTTTTGTCGTGATCCATCTTGTAATAAACGCCCGGAGAACGAACGAGCTGTGATACAATAACACGCTCCGCGCCGTTGATTACAAAGGTTCCGCTGGGAGTCATCAGCGGGAAGTCGCCCATAAAGACGTTGCTTTCTTTAATTTCGCCGGTGGATTTATTGAGCAGACGGGCGGTAACCCTCAAAGCTGCCGAATATGTGGCGTCTCTTACCTTACACTCAATTACGCTGTAATTGGGGTGCTCGATGTCGAGAGTATAATCAATAAAATCGAGGACAAGGTTGTCCTGATAGTCGGTAATGCCGGAAACGTCCTTAAACACTTCCTCAAGGCCTTCGTTAAGGAACCAATTGTAGGATTCCTTCTGCACCTCGATAAGGTTCGGCATGTCGATAACTTCATCAATCTTGCCAAAGCTCATTCTCTCGGTGTTGCCCAGTTTTACGGGTTTGACATTTACCATTGGCGTTCACTCCTTTTATTTTTTCGACTTCATAAGGATATGTAATGCACGGTGCAAGCCGCAAAAAGCCGCTCAAAAAATATCAATAAAAAACATCTTGACACAGAGAACTTTTTGTGATAATATCCCCTTGTTAAAAGGCTTTTTTTCGGAAAATTTCAAGCCTTTTCGTACATATCCCCATTATGGTACATTTTACTATTCTACGCCTGTTTCGGCAAGTTGTCAAGAGGGTTTTTAAAGGTTTTTAATATAATTTAATACTTTTTTAACAGTTAATGCTCCAAAGGAATTAAAATCCATGGAGCTTAAAATTTCGCCCCAAAAGGAACGCCCGACAGCGTGTAGAGTTTTGAATTGAAAATTGATAATGGAAAATGGAAAATTTCGGGTTATCACAAGGAATGGGTGTTTTTACCCAAATCAAAGATTTGGACAACACCTCAGTTCCGCTCCGATATTTATAATTGCAAACATTATAATTGTATGGTATAATAACTGTCAAATACAGTTATTATACTAAATTTGTATTGCCCGCCCAGTTTGTCGCTTCGCGACAACGGGCGATGGCTGATTATACCACAACTCCGTTGGAGTTATGGTATAATGAACACCGTCGGATAATAACACACGGGTTAAGATTAATTAAACTCATAACTCTTAACTCATAACTCTTAACTCTAAACGAATGGCGATTTACAAGATAGCGGAAATTAACATTTTAATAAATCCGATTTACGGCTACACCAAAAAGCAGATGGAGCCGTTTATTTGCGGCGAAACGGACTACGAATTTGACGCCTCGGCAACAAGGGAAGAAATCGAACGCTCGGTGTCGAGGGATGAAACCCCCGTACCGCCTGCCCTGCACGAAGGGCCGATTATCCTTACCAAAATTTGCAGGCGTATGCTCGAGGACTACGACGGGCTGTTTTTCCACTCGTCATCGCTCTGCCTTAACGGCGAGGGGTATCTGTTCACCGCTCTGAGCGGAACGGGAAAATCCACCCACACCTCGTACTGGCGCGAGCTGTTCGGTGACAAGGTCACGATGATTAACGACGACAAGCCGATTATCCGCAAAATCGACGGCAAATTTTACGTCTGCTCCACGCCGTGGATGGGCAAGTCGAACATCGGAACAAACCTGAACGCGCCGGTAAAGGCGGTCTATGTGCTGAAGCGCGGAGGCGAAAACCGCGCTGAGCAGGTCAGCCCTGCAAAGGTGTTCAGAGAATTGCTCGAGGCTACGCTTCTGCCCGACAAGCGCGAGAACACTGCAAAGCTTTTGGAGCTGTACGACGGACTGTTCAGCCAGGCGAAGTTAGTTGAGCTTTACTGCAAGCCCGAAATCGAAGCGGCAAAGACCGCTTACAACGCGGTAAATGAGGAGGCATTATGAGTTACTTACCACCGGTCGTATCCGTTGAAAATATGCGGAAAAGCGACCAGAGAACAATAGAAAACAGCGTGGCGTCCGCTACGCTTATGCACCGCGCCGCAAAGGGAATTTTTGACGCCGTAAGCTTTACCGGCAAGGTAGCCGTTGTCTGCGGCTCGGGCAACAACGGCGGCGACGGCTACGCGCTTGCGTGCATTTTGTGCGAACACGGAATTACCCCGACGATTTTCAGGGTAAGCGAAAAATTCTCGAAGGACGGTCTGTATTTTTATCAGACGGCTAAGAGCATGGGCTGTGAGGAAGGCAATCTGAATATGCCATCTCCCCTGCTCGGCTTTGATATTGTGGTCGACTGCATTTTGGGCACAGGCTTTTCGGGAGAGCTCAGGGGCGGGGTGCGCAGAGCGGTTGAGGAAATCAACTCATCGTCCGCGTTCATCATCAGCGCCGACATCAACAGCGGACTGAACGGCGACACCGGCGTTGCGGAGCTTGCCGTAAGATCCGACCTCACGGTGTCAATCGGCTCGTACAAAACCGGAATGTTCATCAACGACGCGCCTGAGTACATCGACCAGCTGACAAACGCCGACATCGGCATTGAGATTATCGAGGAGCAGTACCACCTGATGGACTACGAGCACCTGCATATGTTTGAGGGCTACAACTCCGAGGTTTTGAGCTTCAAGGAGTTCTACGAAAAAACCGGCTACGCCCCGGGCGAATGCAATATCGCCGACGTTATCGCAGAGCTGAGCGAAAACGAACACAAAACAATCGTCGTTAAGGGCGAACGCTCCGCGGTTATCAGCGACATCAAATACACCTACTTCTGCGCGGAATATGTAAAATAAGGACTGGTTATATGTTTAATCTATTTCAAAAGTTTCAAAGGTTTATGCAGGGCAGATACTTTATGGACACGCTCAACAAGTTTTTGCTTGTTACGGTTCTGGTGCTCTCGCTCATTTCGGTATTCATCTTCTACCTTCCCGTAAAGCTGATTTTTGTATTTGTCGAGCTCGCCTTGCTCGGATGGTTCATTTTCAGGTGTCTGTCGCGCAACATCCCCGGCAGAATGAGGGAGAACAGAATTTTCGAAAAGGCGTTTAACCCTGTCAAAAATTTCTTTGTCCTGAGCTTTAAGAAAATCCGCGACAGAAAGGACTACCGCTACATCAAGTGTCCTGCCTGCAAGGCTCAGCTCAGGGTTAAGAACAAAAAGGGCAGACACACCGTCCGCTGTCCGAAATGCTCAAACGAATTCAAAAAGACCATACGATAATAATTGTCAATTATTTTTTCTTGACTTTTCAACCTTTTATGCTATACTTTAAGTGACAAATTACTATCATATTTGTCGGATTCAGAAGGCTACGCCTTCGGAAAGGAGCTAATACTTATGGCCAACGAAGAAATCAGAGAAGAAATGGAAACCGAGGGCACGCTTATTACGCTTGAGGACGAGGAAGGCAACGAGGTTGAATTTGAGTTCCTGGACATTGTTGAGTACGAGGGTGAGGAGTACATCGTTCTTATCGAGAACGACGAGGACGCCGACGAGGTTGTTATCCTCAAAATCAACCCCATCGACGAAGAAACCGAGGAGTATGTGAGCATTGACGACGACGCACTGCTCGATACTGTCTTTGAGAAGTTCAAGAAAAAGTACGAGGGCGACATTAACTTTGCGTAATCAGCAGCACGGCTTTTGCCGTGCTTTTTGTTTTATACTAATTCCTGATAGAAAGTAGACTTATATTTTGCGAGGATTTTTTTCGCAAGACAAGGCGAAGGACGCGGCAAGGCTGACGCCTTGCAAGGACGACAACGCAGTATTGCGGAAAATAGACCGCAAAGATTGTCTACTTTTTATTAGGTATTAGTATTATACAGACAAAGCGCCAAAAAGCCGAACCTTACCTTTATCGACGGAAAATTGACAAATAACGGCAATTTTTACAAATATACGGCGTTTCAGCGCGGTAAAATGTAAACACTTGGCTTTAATCAAATCTTGAAAACAGGCTTAAAATATGTTATAATGGCATTTGATAGTATAATCAAAAAACAGGTTGTACTATAGATTAATGAGATTGGGGATTGGCATATGGAGAAAAAGACTGTTGACTTAACCCTGCTCGACGGCGTTCTTAACGAATACGCCGACGTCAAGGGAAGTCTGATTACCATTTTGCAAAACACACAGGAAATTTACGGCTATCTTCCCAAAGAGGCTATTGAGCTTATTTCCGAGAGAACCGGAATTGCTACCTCTGAGATTATGGGCGTGGGTACCTTTTACACACAGTTCAGATTTGAGCCGGTCGGCAAGTACCTGATTATGCTTTGTCAGGGTACAGCCTGCCACGTTAACTCCTCAGAGCTGATTTTACAGACTATCAAGGATGAACTTGGTATTGACGACGGACAGACAACCGAGGACGGCTTGTTCTCGCTAAAATGCGTTGCATGTCTCGGCTGCTGCTCACTCTCCCCCGTTATGATGATTAACGAGGACACCTACGGCAGCTTAACGCCCGACAAAACCAAGAAAATTCTTAAGGAATTAAGGGAGGCGGCACTGTGAGAATAGTTATCGGACAAGGCTCGTGCGGTATCGCCGCCGGAGCCGAGAAGGTTAGAAAGGCTCTTCTTAATACAAGCATCAACGCCGAGAGCATCTCAATCACAGGATGTATCGGTATGTGCTACCTTGAGCCTATCGTCGACATCTACGACGACGACAACAAGCTGACAAGGCTTGTAAAGGTCAGCGAGAACGACGCTGAAAGCATCGCGAGGTTTATCGAGAGCGGCGACAAGGCTGCTGTTGAAAAGCTTATCGTAAGCGACGAGGACAGCGAGTTTTTATCAAAGCAGACAAGAATTGCGCTGCGCAACTGCGGTATCATCAACCCCGACGAGATTGAGGCTTACATAAACGCAGGCGGCTACACAGCGCTTAAAAAGGCAATTTGCGAGCTTACGCCCGAGGGTGTAATCGACATCATCAAAACCTCAGGCCTTGCAGGACGCGGCGGCGCAGGCTTCCCGACATGGTTCAAGTGGAACGCGGCTCGTCAGAGCGAGGGCGAGGAAAAGTACCTCATCTGTAACGCCGACGAGGGCGACCCCGGCGCGTTTATGGACAGAGCGGTAATCGAGTCCGATCCGCACAACCTGATTGAAGGTATGCTCATCGGCGCGTACGCAATCGGCGCAAAGCACGCTGTTGTATATGTCCGCGCGGAGTATCCCCTTGCAATCAAGCGCCTTAAAAACGCTATCGCCCAGGCAAAGGATAAGGGCATTATCGGTGAGAACATCTTCGGCTCAGACTTCTCCTGCGACTTCACAATCAAGGCAGGCGCAGGCGCGTTTGTATGCGGTGAGGAAACCGCGCTTATCGAGTCGCTCGAAGGTCACAGAGGTATGCCCAGGCTTAAGCCTCCGTTCCCGGCGCAGTCGGGCTTCTGGAGAAAGCCTTCAAATATCAACAACGTTGAGACCTTCGCCAACGTCGGCTGGATTATCAACAATGGCGGCGAGGCGTTCGCGGCTATGGGTACCGAAAACTCAAAGGGTACCAAGGTATTCGCCGTTACCGGTAAGGTTAAGCGTTCGGGACTTGTTGAAATCCCGATGGGTAAAACTTTGCGCGACGTTATCTTTGACATCGGCGGCGGTATGAAAACCGACAAGGAATTCAAGGCTGTACAGATGGGCGGTCCGTCAGGCGGATGTATCCCTGCCGACCTTATCGACACCGTTATCGACTACAAGGCTCTCGGCGCTACCGGCGCTATCATGGGCTCGGGCGGTATGGTTGTTATGGACGAGAGCACCTGTATGGTAGGTATGGCTAAGTTCTTTCTCGACTTCACCGCCAAGGAAAGCTGCGGAAAGTGCATTCACTGCCGTATCGGCACAAAGAGAATGTTAGAAATGCTCGAGCGCATCACCAAGGGCGAGGGCAAGGAAGGCGATATCGAGCTGCTCGAGGAGCTGTGCTACTCAATCAAGGACGGCGCGCTCTGCGGTCTCGGTCAGACTGCTCCCAACCCCGTGCTCACCACAATCAAGTACTTCCGCGACGAGTACGAGGCTCATATCAACGACAAGAAGTGTCCTGCAGGCGAATGCAGCGACCTCATCGAATACAAAATTATCGCCGACAAGTGTAAGGGCTGTACGCTTTGCGCGAGAAACTGCCCGGTTAACGCTATTTCCGGCACGGTTAAGAATCCACACGTTATCAACACCGACAAGTGCATTAAGTGCGGCAAGTGCTACACTTCATGTAAGTTCGGCGCTATTGTTAAGGAATAAGGAGGGCTGAAAATGATTAATCTTACAATTAACGGAAAGCAAATTACAGCCCCCGAAGGCTCTACAATTTTAGAGGCGGCACGCCTTAATGACATCTACATCCCCACGCTTTGCTACGACAAGGCTGTTGAGGTTTACGGCGCATGCGGACTTTGCGTTGTAGAGGCTGAGGGTATTCCCAAGCTTCTCCGCTCATGCTCGGCAAAGGCAAGCGAGGGTATGGTTATCAATACCGAGAGCGACAGAGTTGTTCAGTCGAGAAAAATCGCAATGGAGCTTTTGATGTCCGCCCACGACGGCGACTGCGTAGCTCCCTGCCAGCTCAACTGCCCGGCTCATACCGACTGCCAGGGCTATGTGGGACTTATCGCCAACGGCGAGTACGAGTCCGCGCTTAAGCTCATCAAAAACAAAATTCCGCTTCCGGCTTCAATCGGACGTGTTTGCCCTCACCCATGTGAGAAGGCTTGCCGCAGAAAGAACGTTGAGGAGCCTATCAACATCGCTCAGCTCAAGGCTTTTGCGGCTGATATGGACCTTAAAGCAGACAGCTACACTCCCGACGTTGCGGCTTCAACCGGCAAAAAGGTTGCAATCATCGGCGGCGGCCCGGCAGGGCTTACAGCCGCTTACTACCTCGCGATTATGGGACACAGCGTAACTGTTTACGATATGATGGAAAAGATGGGCGGTATGCTGCGCTACGGTATTCCCCGGTACAGACTTCCCAAGGATGTGCTCGACCGGGAAATCGCCATCATCGAAAAGACAGGCGTTAAGCTTGTCAACAATGTAAAGCTCGGCAAGGACTTTACAATCAAATCTCTTAAGGCTGAAAACGACGCGGTTATCGTTGCGGTAGGCGCTTGGAAATCAAGCTCAATGCGCACTCCGGGCGAGGACCTCGAGGGCGTTTACGGCGGTATCGACTTCCTTCGCGGCGTAATCAAGGGCAACGCTCCCGAAATCGGCGAGAAGGTTGTAATCTGCGGCGGCGGCAACACCGCTATGGACGCCTGCAGAACCGCGGTAAGGCTCGGCGCTAAGGAAGTTTATGTAGTTTACAGACGTACACGTAACGAAATGCCTGCCGACAAGCTCGAAATTGACGAGGCTGAGGAAGAGGGCGTAATCTACAAGTTCCTCACAAATCCGCTTTCGTTCAACGGCGAGAACGGCAAGGTTAAGTCGATTACCCTCCAGATTATGGAGCTCGGCGAGCCCGACGCTTCCGGCAGACGCAGACCTGTTCCCGTTGAGGGCAAGACCGAGGAAATCGAGGTTGACAGCGTTATCCTCGCCATCGGACAGAAGCTCGTTCAGGGCGACGTTGCAGAGCTTAAGCTCAACGACAGAGGAAACATTGAAGCCGATCCCGACTTCTTCACAACCGACCTTGAGGGCGTATTCGCAATCGGTGACGCCACAAACAGAGGCGCTTCAATCGCGATTGAGGCTATCGGTGAGGCTGACCGCTGCGCAAAGGCTGTTGACGCTTACCTCAACGGTATGCCGCTCGACACCAGAGTGCCCTATATCAGCAAGCGCGACGAGAGCACAATCGACTACTCCGACAGACAGAAGGAAAGCAGAATTACTCCCAAGGTTCTGCCTGCGGACGTTAGAAATAAAAACTTTGACGAGGTATCGCTCGGCTTTACCGAGGAAGAGGCTCAGGCTGAGGCTCAGAGATGTCTTGAGTGCGGCTGCCGCGAGTATTACAAGTGTAAGCTCCTGTCCGTCGCTCAGCTTTACGACATCAACCCGGAGCGCTTCAAGGGCGAAATGCCCCAGAAATACAACCGCGACGCCAACGCGTTTATCGAGAGAAACAACGCCAAGTGTATTCTCTGCGGTCTGTGCGTAAGATCCTGCCGCGAGGTTATGGACCTGCACTCAATCGGACTGCTCGGAAGAGGCTTTAAGACCGACGTTTCTCCGGCGTTCGCGCTTCCGCTCGATCAGACAAACTGCACCAACTGCGGACTTTGCGTTGAGCTCTGCCCCACCGGCGCGCTCACCGAGAGATCAACTCTCAAAAAGCAGGTTCCGCTCAACGAGGACTACACCGAGGAGACCGTTGAAATCGACGGCAAGCCGGCAAGCGTGCTTGTATCGCGCTACGACGGCAAGGTTCTCAGGGTAATCCCCAACGACGAGCTGTCGAGAAGTATGAAGCTTTCACGCGACGAGCTCATCAAGTTGGTTGAGAATAAATAAACCTTAATATAATCATCCCCTCTTTCGTTGTTTTACGTAAGAGGGGCTGTTTTTTATGAATTGAAAATTGATAATGGAAAATGGACAATTAAGGGCGGGCTCTGCCCGCACCCGAATTATATAAATCGGAGCGAAGCGACCCGAAATTATCAATTATCAACTATCAATTATCAATTTGTAAAGCACCATATTAATTCATTCGGGAATAAAACGTTTCGGACAATCTAACCTATCTCCCCGACCAAAATTATCAATTTTCAATTTTCAATTAAATAAATCTCTTTACTTCTCCGCGTGAATTTGTTACAATAAAAGCGGAACAATAATACAGAAAGAGGGTATTTTTATGGCTAACAACAACAGAAAGGTTGTGCTTATAGGAACAGGTATGGTAGGTATGAGCTTTGCCTATGCCGCGCTCAACCAGAGCGTTTGCGACGAGCTTGTGCTTATTGACCTTAACGATGTAAGGGCGAAGGGTGAGGCGATGGACCTCAACCACGGTCTTGCGTTCTCAAATTCAAGTATGAAGATTTACTTTGGAGACTACAGCGACTGCTCAAATGCGAACATCGCCGTTATCTGCGCAGGCGTTGCGCAAAAACCGGGCGAGAGCCGTCTGGAGCTTTTACAGCGCAACACCAAGGTGTTCAGCTCAATCGTTCCGCGCGTGGTATCGAGCGGCTTTGACGGAATTTTCCTCGTAGCCACCAACCCCGTTGACATAATGACAAGAGTAACCTACGAGCTTTCGGGCTTTAACGCCGCCAAGGTTATCGGTACGGGCACAACGCTCGACACCGCAAGACTGCGTTACCTGCTCGGACAGTATTTCGAGATTGATCCGCGCCATATGCACGCCTATGTAATCGGCGAGCACGGCGACAGCGAGTTCGTGCCGTGGAGCCAGGCGATGATGGCGGTTAATCCGGTGCTCGATATGCTCGAAAAATATCCCGACAGATACAAGATGGACGACCTCGACCGCATAAGCAACGACGTCCGCACCGCGGCTTATGAGATTATCAAGGCGAAGGGCTCAACCTACTACGGCATAGGTATGGCGGTTTGCAGAATTGTCCGCGCGATTTTCAACAACGAAAATTCGGTATTCACCGCGTCCGTAAGGCTCCGCGGAGAGTATGGTCTGCGCAACGAGGTATTTATCGGCAACCCGTGCATTATCAACAGCGGCGGAGCTAACAGACTTCTTGAGCTGTCGCTGACCGACGAGGAGCTTGAAAAATTCAAGAACTCCTACACAATCCTCAACGAAAGCTTCCATTCGATTCAATTTTAATTGCATTTGCAACATAAAAAAGCGTGTGCACGTTGGGATTTCCTATCAAATAAAAAGCCTGTCCGTTTTGGACAGGCTTAAATTATATCTTAGGTGCTTTTATTGCTTTTCTTATACTTGTAGTCCTTATCGGGGAAAATCGCGTTGAGCACGATACCTGCGATAGAAGCAACTGCGAGCGGTGAAAGCGTGATGTTCGCGCTGCCGATGTTGAAGCTAACGCTGTCAGCCTGCAGACCGAGCGCGCAAACAAGGATAACCGCCGCCACGATAAGGTTGCGGCTCTTTGTAAAGTCAACGTGGTTTTCAACGAGGTTGCGCACGCCGATAGCGGAAATCATACCGTAGAGCACGAGCGAGATACCGCCGATAATGCAGCTCGGGATTGTGCCGATACGCGCTGCGACAATCGGGAAGAACGAAATACCAACCGCAAAATAAGCCGCGATACGGATAACCTTGGGATCGTAAACCTTTGTAAGCGCGAGCACGCCGGTGTTCTCGCCGTATGTAGTGTTTGCAGGGCCGCCGAACAGCGAAGCGAGGGTTGTAGCCAAGCCGTCGCCAAGGAGCGTTCTGTGCAGACCGGGATCGGCAATATAGTTCTTGCCGACGGTTGAGCCGATTGCGCTGATGTCGCCGATGTGCTCCATCATTGTTGCGAGCGAAATCGGAACGATAGCGATAATCGCGGAAAGAATTGTTGTGCCGTTCGACCAGTCAATTCCGCCGAACACGGTGTTTTTCCAGTTAACCGGTAAGTCGATAAGCGCGCCGTCGCCAAAGATTTTGCCTGAGCCGATGTTATCGAGAACTTGGTGAAGTCCGCTGAAGTCGAAAATCGGGAGATACTTAACTACCTCGCCTGCCTCGTTAAGCTCAGCGCCGCCTGAGAACATCCACGGAACGTTCTGAATGAGGTCGGGATTTGCCTGACCGATGTAGTAAAGTCCGAGCGCGACGGCGTAGGAGATTATAAGTCCGAGGATAATCGGAATAATCTTTGCCATACCCTTGCCCCAGATGTTGAAGATGATGATTACAGCAAGGGCGACAATTGCCAAGAACCAGTTGGTCTGGCAGTTATTAACCGCCGAGGGAGCGAGTCCGAGACCGATTGCGATGATAATCGGGCCTGTAACAACAGGCGGAAAGAAACGCATTACCCTTTCAACGCCGATAGCCTTGATGATACCTGCCAAAAGTAGGTAAACAAGACCTGCGGCGGCTACGCCCAAGCAGGCGTAGGGCAGCATTGTATTCGGATCAGCGCCTTCGGGAGCCATTGACTTGACCGCGGCGTAACCGCCGAGGAACGCGAATGATGAACCCAAAAACGCAGGAACTTTAAACTTTGTGAGAATGTGGAACAGAATTGTTCCCAGGCCTGCCATGAGCAGGGTTACCGAAACGTCAAGTCCGGTGATAATCGGCACGAGGATTGTTGCTCCGAACATTGCGAACATATGCTGAATTCCGAGCACAATCATTCTGAATTTGCCGAGCGAACGGGCGTCGTAAATGCCCTCGTTTTTCTTACTCAATTTACCCTTCTCCTTTTTATAAATTTTCCTCAAAGACCGAACACTACAATATTCAATCCTAAAAATAAGGCTGTCTGCTTTCGCGAGACAGCCTTGAATTTTTGAATAATTAAAATTACTCGTTGATAGCGATAACTGCGCCTGAGCCTACAGTTCTGCCGCCCTCACGGATAGCAAAACGGAGACCAACCTCGATAGCGATAGGAGTGATAAGCTCAACATCCATCTCTACGTTATCGCCGGGCATGCACATCTCTACACCGTCGGGAAGAGAGATTGTGCCTGTAACGTCAGTTGTTCTGAAATAGAACTGGGGACGATAGTTGTTAAAGAAAGGTGTATGACGGCCGCCCTCGTCCTTAGTCAGTACGTAAACCTGACCACGGAACTTTGTGTGGGGGTGAATTGTGCCGGGCTTTGCAAGAACCTGACCTCTCTGGATTTCAGATCTCTGAACACCACGGAGAAGTACGCCTACGTTGTCGCCTGCCTCAGCATAGTCAAGAGTCTTTCTGAACATCTCAAGACCTGTAACAACAACTTTTCTCTTCTCGTCTGTAAGACCAACGATTTCAACTTCCTCAGAAGTCTTAATCTGGCCTCTCTCTACTCTACCTGTAGCAACTGTACCACGGCCTGTGATTGTGAATACGTCCTCAACAGGCATAAGGAAGGGAAGGTCAGCCTTACGGTCAGGTGTGGGGATAAACTCGTCAACAGCATCCATGAGCTCGTGGATGCAAGCGTACTCGGGAGCATTGGGATCCTTAGAGTCGCTCATAAGAGCTACATAAGCTGAACCCTTGATGATGGGTGTGTCGTCGCCGGGGAACTCATACTCGTTGAGGAGGTCACGGATCTCCATCTCTACGAGCTCGAGGAGCTCTTCGTCGTCAACCTGGTCAGTCTTGTTCATGAATACAACAATGTAGGGAACGCCAACCTGACGTGAGAGAAGGATGTGCTCTCTTGTCTGGGGCATAGGACCGTC